>Ga0265295_1001772_pt1 | contig 36834 bp, 57 predicted proteins | sample Munlansysbiofilm_FD_192503 | JGI IMG/M metagenome (GOLD analysis project Ga0265295, IMG submission 192503) | Leachate microbial communities from a municipal landfill in Southern Ontario, Canada - Methane capture system biofilm | ecosystem: Engineered > Solid waste > Landfill > Unclassified ... | reverse complement strand
AAAAATGGCTGTGCAGCGACAGATAGTTTTGAATTCCGAATGAACCGAGATATGCCGAATAATAGTGACATGTAGTGAGATGGATGTTGAGGAGTGGCGGGGGTTGGCGGGCGTTCGAGTGGGGAGTTTGGGCTGTTGGGGGCGTGTGGGGTTGCGCCACTTAAATTTTGGCGTTTTTGGCTTTGCGCCACTTAGTTTTGAATTTTGAAAATGCGGTTTGGATGTCAGGACGGCTGACATACGAAGGGGGGCTCATGGCCCCCTTTTTTTACGTCTTGCGCCTGGTGTCTGACATCAGGCGGCCTTTGCTGGCGTGTGCCCGTCTTTCGCCCTCCCTACTTCCTCCCATAGCTTCCGTGCGTCGATTACGTTTCCGATCTTCTCGCAGGCCCGCAGCATCAGGAGGCTATGGTGGTGTAGCCTAACCCGTGTCCCGAATTGATGATGCAGCGCGGGATTCTTCCAGTTCGTGGCGGATTGTTTTGTTCTCGGCCTGGATCTCGCGCAACTGCTCCTGGAGGGACGCCAGGGCCTGCCCAAACTGCTCTTCCATCTTGTTTACGCGCTCATCAAGGACCACTCCGTGATGGAACGCCTCGATATTGCTGTGCAAGGCCTCGCGGTAAACGGTGTTTGACTCCAGGACCCTGGCCGTCTTGGCCAGCAGATCCGCGATGCTCACGTCCTTGCGAGGGCTATCATTATATATGGACGGCTGGGGTTCTGGCTCTTCTTTGTGCCTTTGGTACAGGCCTGCCTTCCAAAGCGGGCCGTCTTCGCTGCCAGGGAGCGGGTCGTCCCACCTCTCACCTGGTCGAATCTTGGCGAACTGTGCCCCGCCTCGCGTCGTCTCCCCTTCGCCTGTCCGCAGCCAGTCCATGGACACCCCGTACTTTTCGGAAACTGCCACGTACCAAGCCGGGGGAATCGTCCCTCGTTTCCTGGCTGCCGTAATCGCCGAGTACGTAATGCCAAGCTCCTCTGACAACTTCTTGTCACCTGTCACTCCGCAAGCCTGCCTCATTCGAGACAAAATATCGTCAAAGCAGCTTTCAAGTTTATGGCCGGAATTTTCGGAACTTGAAAGCGAACTTGAAAGCAGCGGCCCCCCGCCATAACTCTCGGTTTTATCATTCATAACAAACCCTTGTGACAATTTATCTCGATATAGAGACTATAGCTAACTTGAAAGCGATTTTAAGTCTTGACACTCGTTACTTTTTGTCGCTATCTGGGTTCACGTTTAGTCAACATTTCAACCTTACTTTTTGACTTCTAACCCGATGGGACACCCGCCGCAATGGCAAAAAAACGCACAAGCCTAGCCAGACCCCCCCACCAGCTACTCCTGCCCCTGGGGATCAGCGGCACGAACACCATTCGTGCCGGGAGATTGGGGCGACATGAGGCGCTTCGGGAGGCCTTGGCGTCTGCCTTGGCGAACTGCCCGCTATCGCGTGAGGAGTTCGCCGCAGAAATGAGCAGGCTGACCGGGGAGTCGCTTTCAGTGAATCACATTAATAATTGGGCCAGCTCGGCCAAAAAAGACTGGCGCTTCCCCATGGAGTTTGCCGCTTCGTTCTGCCTCGTCGCCGGGGACTTCGGCCTGTTCGAGGCCGCGTTGGAAGGGACCGGAAGAGAATTAGCAGACGAGGAAATCAAGATCTTAGCCGAATATGGGCGGATCTTGGTTGAGAAAAAGCGGGCAGCCACCAAAGAGCGCGAGCTTTTGGAGAGGCTAGGAGCATGAAAAACACTGCCCCCAAAATCCGGGCGTTTCTGGTGGCTCGCGAGATCACTCAGACACGCATCGCCAGGGACCTGGGCGTGACAGCCCAGATGATCAATAAGTTCATCACCGGGAAGAGTCAGTCCCAGAGGATCTACGATTATTTCATTAAACTGGGCTGCCCGGCGGAATATTTCCAGGGGCGGCCGGAAGCAAGGAGGGCTGCATGAACCCGTCCGCACCCTCTGTTTATGTGGTCCGACTGTGTAACAATGGACACGACTTTTTCCTTAGAAGAACCACCTGGACGTCTTTCATTGATAGGGCCTCCCAGTTTTCAAGCGAAAACGAAGCGAGAGCCGCCATTGGAAGGGCAAGCAAATTCATACGGAAGGCCGATGCCAGAAGGGCAGAGATAATCCTGCTGTTCGCTGCCGGGGAAGGCAAGGCATGAGCTACACAGCAGCGCAGATCGCGGATCATCTTGGAGTCACTGTTCAGGCCGTAAACAGTCGTGCCAAAAAAGAGGCATGGTCGTTTACCAAACGCCCCGGGAAAGGCGGGGGCCGACTCTTCCAGCTCTCCGACCTCCCCGAGGACGTCCGTCTGGCCGTAGCCGCCAAGTCCTGCCCCTACAGCCCGGCACCCATCACCCCCGGCCAGGAAGCCGGCCTTGCCGCCGCCGTGAGGCTCAAGGGCAAGGCAAAAGACAGGACCGACGCCCGCGCGGCCGTCGTCGTTCTGTATAAGTCCTTCGCGGCCAGGGCCGGGCTTGCGGATACGCCCTGCCGTGAGGCGTTCGCCACCAAGTGGGCGGCCGGGGAGATCGAGACGGAGCCATGGGTAAGGGAAGCCCTGCCTGGCTTCAGCTCGAACAGCCTCAAGAACTGGGTGGACGCCGTGAAGAAAAATGGTGTCATCGCCCTGGCCGGGGCCTACGGGAAGCACCGCAAGGGAACGGGCATCATCGAAAGCACTCCCCTGATGCGCGAATCCATCCTGGGCATGCTGGCCGAGCACCCCAACGCCTCAACTCAACTCATTCGCGAATGGCTTGAAGCAAAATTTCAGAAAGTCCCGTCTTTGCGACGGCTGCAGGCGTGGGTCAGCGAGTGGAAGAAGGCCAACCCGGGCAACTGGATGTACATCCAGGCCCCGGACAAGTGGCGGAGCCGCTTCATGGCCGCTTGTGGCGACGCCTACGAGCTGATCGTGAGGCAAAATCAGCGCTGGGAATATGACGGCACCCCCTCGGACATCATGCTTTCCGACGGAAAGCGCTATTCCATCATCGGCGTAATCAACATCTTTGACCGCCGCCTGAAGCTGGAAGTGGTGCCCACGTCCACGGCTCGCGATGTGGCAGCTTTGACACGTCGTTGCCTCATTGATTGGGGCGTTCCCGAGGAGGTCGTGACCGACAACGGCAAGGATTTTGTTGCCCGCTACCTGCAGCAGGTCTTCAGTTCTCTGGGCGTCCTGCAGACCATCCTGCCCCCGTTCCGCCCCGACTTAAAACCGGCCATTGAGCGCGCATTCCGCACCTTCTCACACCATCTATTGACGATCTGCCCATGCTACGTGGGCCACAATGTGGCCACACGCCAAGAGATCCGCGAGCGCGAGACCTTCGCCAAGCGCCTCATGGACCGCAAGAACCCCCAGGAACTGTCCATGGCCTTCTCTCCCCAGGAGCTGCAGGCCTTCTGTGATGATTGGACCGAAAACACGTATCATCACCGCCCCCATAGCGGCCTGAACGGGCGCACGCCCTGGGAAGTTGCCCAGGATTGGATCTCTCCTGTCCGGAAGATCGAGAACGAACGCGCCCTGGACGTTCTGCTTGTTCCTCTGGCCACCGGAGACGGCTTCCGGGAAGTGGGCAAGAAAGGCCTGCGCTGCGCTTCTGGTGTCTATGTGGCTCCGGAGCTGGGCGGCATTGTTGGGCACCGCGTGCAGGTCCGGATGGATCCTGCGGACCTGACCTGGGCTTATGTGTTCGACGATGACGGCAACTTTCTCTGTCGGGCAGAGCGGACCGATGGCCTCAGTGCTGAACAGATGCGCGCAGAGGCCAAGGCCATGCGGCGGGTCAGCCAGGCCACGCCAAAGGCCGTGTCCAAGGAGATGCGCGCCATGGCCAAGCTGACCGAGGCTGACCAGGCCATGCCCGTGATCCGCGAGCATCACCGCAAGCGGGCCGAGGCTATCCGCGCCAAGGGCGTCGATCAGCGCTCCACCGTCTACACCACGCCGGAACTTGAGGCCGCAGCCGACGCCGCGAATGCCCATCTTCCCGCCGTGGCTGTCACCGAACAGGACCGGGAGATCGTCCCCGGCTTCACGCCCCCTGCGACCCCCCAGGAGCGCTACAAGCTGCTGCTGGCTCTCCAGGCGCGCGAGGATCTGACCGATGCGGAGGCTCGATGGGCACTCTTGTACGGGGCTGGCCACGAAGCCGACGGTTTCCGTGAAATGCTCGGGGCGTGCGCCGTAAACGGATAAAATTTCAGAATTTTTTACCAGGGCTAAAAGCCGTCAACCACAACCTTCAAGGAGAGCTCAACATGTCTTCAAACCCGCACACCCTCGGTCAAGACTTCCGGCAGCAGGTCGCACCGCTGGGGAATGTCGCCCTGTGTTTTGCAACACTTAGGAGGGCCATCACGCGCCCGGCCCACCTGCCAGGAATCGTCTGCTACTATGGGCCGTCTGGGTACGGGAAAAGCACGGCCGCGACCCTTGTCACTATCAGCTACGACGCCGTGTATGTTCAGGCCCGCAGCAGCTGGACACGCAAGGCCGCCCACCAGGCCATCCTAAAGGGGCTCGGAGTCATACCGGCGAAGACTGTGGCCGAGATGTCCGACCAAATCGCGGAAGAGCTCGTTTTATCCAAGCGACCCTTGATCGTGGATGAGGCGGATTACTTGGTGGAACGCGGAAGTATCGAGATAATCCGCGACATCTATGAGGCCAGCCAGGCGCCGGTGATGATCATCGGGGAAGAGGGCCTGCCGAACAAGTTGAAGAGATGGGAGCGCTTTCATGGCCGGGTTTTGGACTGGGCTCCTGCGCAGCCCGCGACGCTCGAAGACTGCAAGGCCCTGGCTAAATTGCACTCCGGCAAGGTGCAGATTGAGGACGACCTGCTGGACAGAGTCCATGAAATGTCCGGGGGGTCAGTGCGGCGGATTTGCGTGAATCTTGCCCTAATCGAAGAGCAATCCTTGGTGGCAGGTCAGGATGTGATGAATCTGAAAATGTGGGGCTCCCGCGAACTGTACACCGGGGAAGCCCCGAGCCGCCGGAGGAACGCATGAGTCAGGCACCCGCAAGGCATTGCTCCCCGGCGGGAGTGCTGACCGACCGGGAGCGGTTGTGGGCGGCAATGCGCGAGCTGCGAGTGTTTACGATCCGCGACCTATGCCGCGCCGTAAACACTGGCAAGGACCGCGACGCCGCCATTTCGGACAGCAAGGCCAAGGATTACTTGGCCGGCCTGGTCCGGGCCGGGATCGTGGGCAAGGGGCTGACTGTTCGGTTCGAGCCGATGCGATTCGAGCTGATTAGCGACACCGGCGTGCGCGCCCCGCGCGTCCGCAAGGACGGGACCATGCTACCCGAATCTGGTCGCAACCGGATGTGGAAGGCCATGCAGATCCTGGGCGAATTCTCCACCAGGGAGCTCATGCACGCGGCCAGCATCCCTGGCGCCGCCGTCGCCTATTCCGAGGCCAAGACTTATTGCGGCTGGCTGGCCCGTGGCGGCTACCTCGTGCAGTCCGGGGAGCGGTTCCGCTTCATCCGCGCCCGTTTCACCGGGTCCAAAGCCCCGCAGATCCTGCGCGTGAAGCAGCTTTTCGACCCGAACACGGACAAGGTTGTTTACGCCTCTGATCCGGAAGGCAGGGACGACCTGTGAAACGGCCAAGCGCAATGAAATTGGCCCTTTCGGGCTGGGGCGAAAGCCTGCCCATGTACCTGCCGGAATGGGTCGTGACGCTTGCCGAGGCCTGCGACAGGTCCAGCATGCGCACCGTGGCCGCCTCCCTGGGGGTTTCTCCGGCCCTGGTGTCGTTGGCGATTCGTAATGCCCACCACGCCCGCCTGGACTTCATCCAGGCCCGCGTGGAGGCAGTCCTGGGCGGCGTTGAATGCCCCGTCCTTGGCCACATCAGCGCCGAGCGCTGTCGTCAAAATCAAGATCAACCTTTTTCATCTATCAACCCGCTTTCGGTCAGGCTGTTTCGGGCCTGCCGTGGCGAATGCCCCCACGGAGGGAAAAAATAATGGTCAGTAACAAAATCAGAAACAACGCGGCGGCCCTGGGAACTCTGATGCACCAGGTGAGCAACGAGCAGGCGGCGCTGATCCGCATTGTGCGCTCCAACCTGACAGCAGCTGCGGACACGGCGGAAGAGATGGAGCGGAACCTTGTGGTGCCCCGCCCCGCAGCGCAGGCAACGGCAGAAGAGCCCGAAGTGGTCGAAGTGACCGAAGACAACGAGTTCAAGGAGGCAATGTGATGGAAGGCTACAAGAAGAACGCTGCCGGGCACCTGGTGCCCTTGGAGCAGATCCAGCCCATCGACCTGGCTCGGGATGAGCTGGTGGTGGAGAAGGCGGAGAAGATCAAGGCCGCGCAGGAGATGATACGCAAGCTCAAAGCGGAGATCATGGGCGACATTGAGGCCTTCGTGTCCCTGGCCGCCCAAAAGTATGACGCCCAGGTGGGTGGGCAGAAAGGCAATGTGACGCTGATGAGCTTTGACGGTCGCTACAAGCTGCGCCGCCAGATCAGCGAAAACCTGTCTTTTGACGAACGGCTGCAGGCGGCTAAGGCCCTGATCGACGAATGCATCCGGGAGTGGACCAAAGGCAGCCGCACAGAGCTGCAGGCGCTCATAAATGACGCCTTCCAGGTCGACCGAGAGGGGAAGATCAATACGGGCCGCATCTTGGGCTTGCGCCGCTTGAACATCGACGACGACCGCTGGCTGAGGGCCATGGAGGCCATCTCCGACAGCCTCCAGGTGACGGGCACCACGGCCTACTTCAGGTTGTACGAGCGCGTCGCTGGGGACCGTTACACGGCCGTCCCGCTGGATATGGCCTCGGTCTAGTCTGTTGACCCCGAGTGGCGGCGAGGCCTCTCGCCGTCACGATCGGGCCAGCAGGCGGTGCCCCTGTCGGGACACATACACCTCGGCAACACCTGCAGCGCGGGCGGTCCCTCCTGGCCGTGACCGCGCCGTAGCACCCACGAGACGGGTGGCTGAATCAAGAGTGGCGGCGAACCGTTGGGGTTCGTCGCCACCATCGAATCAGCGAGGAGGTTTTAAGTGGGCGGAGCAGAGGCAATCACCAGGGGAAGTACCCCAACGATCGACGAAGTCCCCCGTACCTTCTGCAAGGAGTTCTGCGCAACGTGGAACAGGCGAAAGCTGCGAAACGGGCAGGATGACAGCTGGTGCGGCAAGACAGTGTTCCCGCCCGCTGCGGACGGGAAGAGATACTGCGCATGGGAATGGAAACGAATTAAGGAGAAGATGAGTCTATGTGCGAAGCTGAAGAAGTCCTGAGCTGGCTACTCTCAGAAGTCGAACAGAAACTGAAGGACAAGGGCTTGGCATGAAAGCAACCTGCCCAGTCTGCGGGGGATATGGCCCTCTAGAATCCTTTCTGGTGGACGACGACGCCAAGCGGGCCGTGGTGGCCGTCGGCAAGCTGCCCGGCGACCTGCCACGCCTTTGTTGGGCTTATCTTGGCATGTTCCGCAAGCCAGCGTCCCCCAGGGTCCTGACTTGGGAGCGCGTGGGCCGGATCGTGGCGGAGCTCGCCGACCTGGTGGCCGAAAAGGACATGAGCTGGAAGGGCCAGCGCGTGGTTCCGAGCCGCCCGGAATTCTGGGCTCAGGGCATCCAGACGATGCTGGACAGGGACGCCCAGGGCAAGCTTGAGCGGCCGCTCGACGGCCACAACTATCTCAGGGCGGTTGTTTACGAGATCGCAGAGAAGGCTTGGCACCAGAGCAACGTGAAGAGGGAAAACGAAGCGAAATACAGGCCCCAGGAGCCGCAACAGCGCCGCCGGGATCCGGAGCATGAAGACAAGCCCATCGTGCCCCTGTCCGAAGGGATTAAGGGGTGGCGGGAACGGCTTGGCGTTAGCAAAAATGAAGGAGGCGACAATGGCAGAGCTGATATTGACTGACGAAGAGAAGGTAGCTGCTCTGTGGAGCGATCTTGATGATGCGGCGATCGGCAAGTTGGTGAAAAAGAATATTGCGACGATTAGCACAGCGGCAGAACAGGCGGATCGTATCGTGATACAGGCGGCTGCGCTGTTAATCTGCTGCTGGGCACATGAGTGCAACGCCACCGACGTGAAGTTTGAGCTGGGCGGCGTTACGCAGGCAGGCCGTGATTTTGGGGATTGGGCCGTCGTTGCCACCAAAACACGTCAAGGAGAATAGCGATGAACACAACCGACATGATCAACCACATCCGCGCCAACAAGCAACCCCTTAGCCAGCGTGTGCTGCAAGCCATTGCAGACCGTCTTGAAGAGCAGGATGCCTATCTTCGGTCAGCTCTTGGCACCTTGTCGACTCAGGAAGAGCAGCTTCGTGGCCTCGGGTCCGAGTTGGCCGAAAGCGAGCGCCACCGGCAGATCCTCACGACGCAGAACAAGGAACTGCTGGATGCGCGCAAGAATCTGGAAGCATTGGAAGCGGCGCTGGCCCCACTCCTGGCATGGGATAATGCTGAGCGCCGGACTTCAATCATCATGGGGCCTGCCGAGCCCATGCTTGAAAGCCTTGGCTGCACTGTCGTGGCGGAAGACTTTGACCGCATCAGGGAGATTCTTTCGCACTATCGTGACGCCCATGCCGTGGAGTGTCGGCAGGCATGAGGGCGGTCTGTGTAATTATCGCCTTCATCTTGGCCTTGGAGCACAATGCCGCTTCGATTCTTTTCGTGTTTCTCGCCTTGTTCATGGGCGACCGAGTTTAGAGGAGCTTTGCATGGATAATCGCATTTTCACAGGCGGCTTTAGTGTCAGGATGGGCACGAAACGGACCCGCTTTGAACTGTCCCCGGCGGAGATCCACGGCGGCCCCGAGGGCCTTTTCCGTGTCCGTGTTGACCGTCGCTGGCATGACGGCCCCGAGGGCGAAGCGCTCTTTTTAGATCGCGACGGCCTCGCCCACCTGGTCGCTTCGGCGGCGCTGGGAACAGTGGGCGCTCCGGCGCCACGCCCAAGCCTTCGAAGAGGGTCAAGGATCAGCGTGCGAATCGAGGATGAAGGGCGCGCCCGGGTCGAGGGCGGGTTCACGGTTGGGCCTTTCATCCTGGCCCATGACGGCCGCTGGATGGTGCCTGTAACGGTCTACGGTGGAACGCGGTACGTCGCCGTGGATGACATTGTCGCGAGGGAGGAAAGGCCATGAGCTGGAAGGTGCTCCCGGAGAATCCGGAATATGAACTGAGCATTGACGGCAGGCTGCGCGGCCCTCGGGGCATGCGGATGCCTTATGTGCAGTCCAACAAAACAGCGCTCTCTGCCATGTATATGATCAGGTTCCCCGCTGAGGGCAGGTGCAAGGCCGTGGTTATCCGCACAACCATGTTGAAGGTGTGGGGAATCGAATTTGAGCCCACCATGGCGTGGGTTGAGACGGCCCGGGCCGAGGTTATGGCGGAGAAATCAAACGCCAGGTCCGCCGCCAAGCTGAAGCGAACTCCCCGCCCGGAGCGGGCCTCCTGGCGCTCCAAGCAGCCAAGTGGGAAGCGCTGCGCAGATTGCGGTCAGCCGATGCCAGCTGGCTACTGGAGGCGCTGCCCGGAATGCTGGGCAGTCGTCCACAAGGGTTTGGACATGCCTCTTGAGGAATACGGAACGGCAAGCAGACGATAAGCGAAACCTCCTGCGGGAGGTCGTCCGGGCGTGGCGGCCCGGGCCTGATGAGCAGCCGAGGAGTGAAAGAATGGACGACAAACAGCGACTGATTGACCGTATCCGAAAGCTTCTAAAATTATCTGAGTCGGCAAACGAGCATGAGGCTGCGGCAGCGGCAGCAAAGGCGCATGCGCTCCTTTCCGAGTACAACCTGTCCGTGTCCGATGTTTCAGACGATAGTGGCGCACAAGGAGCGTCAAGGGTTGCGACCAAAACAAGGCAGCGCCTGGAGCGGTGGGCTTTTAACTTGGCTGCTTTCACTGCGGACGCTTTTGATTGCAGTTATTTTCATTCAACTTCCGGAAAAACAACATTTGTCGGAGTCGGCCCCGATCCGGAAGTGTGCGCCTGGACCTTTTCTTACCTGTATAAATCCATGCTTCGAATGGCGTCAGCATACATGAAAACCAAGACGCGTCTTCGTTCAACGTCGAGCAAAAACGCCGCCCGTGCGTCGTATCTGTCTGGGGCCGTGGCTGTCGTTGGTCGTCGGCTTTTGGAGCAGAAGGCAAAGGCTCCAGTGACAAGCGACGCGTTGGTTCCGATCAAGACAGAGGCTGTTAAGGCGGCCATGCCGGAGGATGTGCGGGAAAAGAACTTCAAGGATCAAGCATTTCGGGCCGATGACGTCTTCGCTGGAGCACTGGATGCGAGACGCCTCCCGCTGTCCACCCCCGTGCAGTGCCAGGCCTCCCCGTCGGTCAACTAAGCGAAACCTCCTGCGGGAGGTCGTCCGGGCGTGGCGGCCCGGGCCTGATGAGCAGCCGAGGAGTCAAGATGACCGTTCTATCGATTTTCACCGGAAAGCCCGTGGACCCGGCGACGCTAGCCAAGGCCCCGGCCCGTAAACAGGACCAGGTCAAGGTCGCGCCCCGTAAACGCGGCGGGCTGCAGCGCGAGAACCAAAAGGCGATGCTGGCAAAGGTGCATATCGCCAAGCAGCGCCTGGGGCTGGACGATGAGATCTACAGGGGCATCCTGTCGGAGCGCTTCGGCGTGGATTCGAGCAAGGATCTGGACATGACCGGCCTGAACGATCTGCTTTTGCACCTTCAGCGCTTGGGCTTCCAGCCGACACCGCGCCGCAAAAGCGCAGACCCCTATGACGTTGACGCGCAGATCCGCAAGATCGAGGCGCTGCTGTCGGAGAAGGGCCGCGTCGAGAGCACGGACGTCCCCTGGGGCTACGCCATGGCCATCTTGAAGCGTCAGACCGGCGGCAAGGTGAAGAGCTTCGAGGATGCTTCTGCCCTGGAGCTGCGCGGCGTAATCGTGGCGCTGATCCGGGACGCCCACAAGCACGGGCGGAGGGTGCAGTAATGTGGGTCAGCTATCCCGAGCTCGTGAGTATTCTCGGTGACGACATGGCCCTGGTGCTGACCAGGGGCAAGGGCGGCATCAAGTTCTATGTCCCTCGCCAGGCGAGCCCGGACCACTGGCTGGCCAAGCTGGTCGGCGTGGACGGGATGGAGGCGCTTTGCGTGGCCTATCCTGGGGAAGATATTGTGGTCCCGAACGGCCGCCGCGAACACTGCAAGGCCAAGGTGTTGCAGCTGCTTGCCGAAGGACTGACAAAGGCCGAGATAGCGGAACAATGCGGCGTTACGGACCGCTATGTGTATATCGTGTCCAGTGCGACGGCGGGGGCAAGGCAGCTACCCTTGCCGATCAGATCGAAGGACCCTCTTGTCGATCACCCTGAAACGAAGTAAGCGATATTCAGAACAAGATCCCTTCACCCCGAAACATTTCGCCTTATCCCACAAAGCCCTCCAAGAGTATCACCAGCTCTAGGAGGGCTTTTTTATGTTCAAGAATGCATTGAATTTTTTCCGGGATCTTGTGGCTAAGGGCATCGGCGGGATCAAGGGCAAGGCCTTGAGCATTGTCCAGGACTCTCTGTTGCCGCTTGTGACCAAGAGTCTGGATGGTCTTTTGAGCACAACCAGGTTCCAGATCGTGTACTGCCTGATCGCTATCGTGGCCCTGTGTGGCGTGGTGTGGCTGTATAGCCCGCAGCAGCTGCCGGTGGTGCTCTACAAGCTTTTGCTGGCCCCGCTTGGTGGCGTCGTCGGCGGGTGCGTCTGGCTGGCCCTGGTGCCCATTGCGAACCCATCGCGTTACCTGGCGACGGATTGGCGCGAGGATCCGGACGCGGACGTCAAGGGCGGCGCGGACTTCGAAATTGCCGACGGCTATGAACGAATTTTCAGCGTGTGCGTGGTCTGCCTGGCCCTGGCCTTCACTGTCGGCATGCTGGCCGTGGGGCTTGGGTTATGAGGCCGAACTGGGGCCTGCTGGCCGTCCTGGCCTTTTGCGCGCTCTTCTGGTGGGGCGTTTGGGAGGCTGTGGCCTCCCCTCTCATTCCTGCCCAGGCCAAACAGCACCGCGCCCTTCTCATTCGCGAGGCGAGGGCTCAGTGGGGGCTTGACGCGCCCGTGGCCACGTTCGCGGGCCAGATCCACCAAGAGTCCAGATGGAACGAGCGGGCCGTGTCGCCAGTGGGCGCGCAGGGCCTGGCTCAGTTCATGCCGGCGACATCGCGCTGGCTGCCAGAGGTCGCGCCGCAGACCGGGCAACCCATGCCGTTCTCTGCCTCGTGGTCCATCAGGGCTATGATTGTTTACGATAAATGGATCTGGAACAGGGTCCGGGCCGCCTCGGACTGCGACCGATGGGCGTTTACGTTGTCGGCGTACAACGGGGGGCTGGGATGGGTGCAGCGGGACCAACGCCTGGCCGCGTCCAGGGGGGCAAATCCGCTAAGCTGGAACGATGTTGCCCGGTTCAACTCCGGTCGTTCCGCCGCGAATTTCAAAGAAAACAGGGGCTACCCAGAGCGGATCCTGAACCGCTGGGGGTCCCTGTATCAGGCCGCCGGATGGGGGCGTGGGGGTTGTGATGCTCGGTAGCCTGCTCCCTCTGGCCGGAAGGCTCCTTGGCTCCACGTGGCTCTGGGTTGCCGTCCTTCTGCTTGTCAGCTTGGGGGCCGGGGCAGCCCTCTACGTTCAGGACTTGCGCCACGAGGCGGAGGTTTCGGCCCTTGGCGGAGAGCTCGCAGCCCAGGAAGCCCAACACACCACGACCAGGTCGGAGCTTGCCGAGTCCAAAAGAGAGACGGCCGGACTTCGGGTTGCCCTGGATCAGGCGCGAAACGCCACCGAGGCCCTGCAGGCCAATGTCCGGGCGGCCCTGACCCGCGAAGCCCAGGCGCGCGCGGATGCCGACGCCAGAAAAGCAATCATTTCGGCCATGCGGACGCGCGAGCGCACGGAAGCAGAGGCCAGGGAGGTGGTGGATGATGCGACACGTCACAGTGCTGCTGCTCGCCTTAACCGTCCTTGGTAGCGCCGGGTGCGGGGCGAAGGCCCCTGCCGCTCCCGTTGTCGTGGCCTTGCCCGTGACAGAGTGCCCGGCTCCAGCCCGCCCAGCCATCCCGGCTTTGGATCCGGCCCTGCCGTTCGACCACGCGCTGAACGTGGAAATTTTCTTGGAGCGAGACGACATTTTCCGGTCGTACGCCAAGGCCCTGGAAGACTGCGTGAAGTGCTACGGGGCCCAGTCTGGAGGCGATAGTGGACGAAATTGACGCGGCCCAAAAGGCCGAGCGCTTATTCCGGGAAGGAGCGCTCGCGAGCATGAGGCGGCCGAAGACAGCCACCCGGGAGAGCCTGACCCACTGCGTGGATTGCGGGGAAGAGATCCCGGAGAAGAGACGCCTGGCCGTCCCGAACTGCTGCCGGTGCCTGGGATGCCAAGAGGAACATGAACGAGGAGATACCTGGAGATGAACGAAATAACCCTGGAGCTGCTCAGGTATCTGCCCGGGTTGCTGCAAACATTGGGCTGGGCGCTGGTCTTGTGGGCCTGGTGGTCCATGAAGCGGATCTTTGTCCGCCAAGAGGAGTGCGAGATCTGCCGGGCAGGTTTTGACGGGCGCATTGAGGCCCTGGCTGCCCAGCAAAGGGACAGCGAGGCCGCGAAGAAAGCCCTGGAGCAGGCGCTCAAGTCTCTGCCAACAAGCCAGGACATGCAGATATTGGCCCTGAGCCTCAAGGAGATTGAGGGCGATATCAAGGGGCTGGCCCAAAAGGTCAACGGCCAAGCCCGGGCCACGGAGCGAATGGAAAAGGCTGTCGATCTGCTAACCGAAGTCCACATGGGGAATAAGGGATGAATCACATTGAGGAATTTCAGCGCAAGGTGGCCGAAAAGCGCCGGCTGGCCATGCTTTGCTTTCTGAACGAGGAGCCGGACCGCAGGATGAGCATGAGCCTGATGGGGGCTGCCCTGGAAAGCTATCTGCTTCCTGTGTCCAGGGACGTCATCACACAGGACGCGGAGTTCCTGCGTGGCGCCGGGCTTGTGACGCTCAACCACATCGGCGCCCTGCCGGCGTTGACCCTGACCGCGTCGGGTGTCGAGGTCGTGCGCGGGACCAGACGGGTGGACGGGATCCAGCGCCCGCCGCTGGACTAGGAGGATGTCATGCCGCGCCATAGCACTGTGATGAAGCTCCCTGTGTCGACCCGTAAACAGTTGGACCGCGCCCTGATGCGTGGAGAGATGACCATTGACCAGTTGCACGCGTTTATCGCGGGATGTTGCGCCCCAGGCGAAGACACCCCATCCAGAAGCGCCATCGGCCGGTATGCCGCCAAGTTCAACGAGACGGCAAAGGCCATGCGCGAGAACAGGGAGATGGCCAGGGCCTTGGCCCAAGAGCTTGGGCCGGAGAGCCTGGAGGGCGAACAGGGCCGCCTCTTGGTCGAGATCCTGCGAGGGCTTGTTTTTCAAGCCATGCAGCAGCGCGCGGGCGATCCGGACGCGAAGTTCGACGCGGGAGAGGTGGCCAAGATTGCCCGTTCGCTCAAGGATCTGTCCCACGCCATGCATTTGGAACAGGACTTTGCCAAGAGGATCCGAGAGGAAGAGCGGCGCAAGGTGGAAGAGGAAGTCCGTGGGCGCGTGCAGGCCCTTGGTAGTGCACAGGACTTGAGGAAACTAACGGATGAAGAACTTGAACGCAAAATCTCGGAACTCGCAGCCCAGGCTTGAAGACGCCGTCCGTGAGCGGGAGTTGCGTCGGCTTCAAGCCGAGCGCGCCCGCAGGACCATGACGTCGTTCGTGTCCTACACGTTCCCCGGGTATCACCATAGCGTGTTCTCAACGACCGTATGCGCGGCCCTGGATGAGTTCCTGGAGGATGTGGCGGCGGGCCGCCGGCCCGTCCTGCTCCTCCAGGCCCCACCGCAGCATGGAAAGAGCCAGCTGGTGTCGAGGAGCTTCCCGCCGTTCGTTTTCGGGCGCTATCCGGACTCCAGGCTGGCGGCGTGTTCGTATGCCGCGGATCTTGCCCGGGACATGAACAGGGACGTTCAGCGGCTGATGATGGACGACGCATACAGGACGCTTTTCCCGGAGATATCGCTTAACCCCAAGCGGGTTGTGACGATGGAGGGGCAAAGCCTGCGGAACTCCGATCGATTCGATATCCCCGGGCGCCGGGGATATTACGTATGTGCAGGCGTGGGCGGCCCTCTCACGGGTAAGTCCGTGGACATCGGGATCATAGACGACCCGATCAAAAACGAGGAGGAGGCCCGCTCTTCGACCATCAAGCGGACCATTCAGCGCTGGTACGAGACGGTTTTCCTGACGCGTCTGTCCAAGCACTCCGGGCACATCATCATGGCCACGAGCTGGGCAACCGACGACCTGGTGGCCACTGTGGCCAAGAACAACCCCAGGGCGAAGCACCTCAAATTTCCGGCCATCGATGCCGACGGCCATGCCCTGGTGCCTGAGCTGCACCCTCTTGAAAAGCTGCAAGAGACCAAGACCATGCTGTCCTCTGCGCAGTGGAGCGCACTGTACCAGCAGAACCCGGTACAGGAAGGCGGCAACATCTTCCAGGAAGACTGGATCCGGCGCTGGAACATCGGGAACCTCCCGGATGCCTTCGATGAAGTGATCTGCTCCTGGGACATGACGTTCAAGGACACGGACGGGTCGGACTTCGTTGTCGGTCAGGTCTGGGGGCGCAAGGGAGTGCAGTATTTCCTGCTGCACCAGGTGCGTGCCAGAATGGGGTTTACGGCCTCGAAAAGCTCGGTGTGCACCATGGCTGCCCAGTACCCCCAGGCCACTGCGGTGCTGGTGGAAGACAAGGCCAACGGCCCGGCGGTGATGGACGCCCTGCGGGATGAGATTGCCGGGCTTGTGCCGGTGGAGCCGGATGGCTCGAAGGTGTCCCGCGCGTATGCCGTGACGCCTCTGTGGGCAGCTGGAAACGTGTTTATCCCCGAGGACGACACGTTCCATTGGGTGCGGGACTATGTCCAGGAACTCATCAGCTTTCCCGCTGCTGGGCACGATGACCAGGTGGACGCCACGACACAGGCGCTAAGATACTTGAAATCGCACGGGCTGTCCGTGTGGGAGGCATTGGCGAATGGGTAGACGACGGGACCACAAGCCGGGCGGGAAGAAGTTCACCGCAGACGGTTTCGACAATTTCACGGGACGTCTGGGCATGGGGCAGGACAACCTGTTGGCCGCAAGCGGATACTCCCCGGGGCGCTATGCGACCAGGAGCCGGATCGAGCTTGACGACATGTACCGCAGCAGCTGGGTCGTGGGCCGCATGATCGACGTTGTGGCTGAGGACATGATCAGCGGCGGCGTGGAGATCCGCTCCCAGATGGACCCGGGAGACAAGGAAGAGCTTCTGCGGCAGATGCGCAGGACAGGGGTTCAGGCCAGGCTGACGGACGCCATCAAATGGGCCGGGCTCTATGGCGGGGCCATCGCCGTGATCTTGATCGATGGTGAAGATCTATCGACCCCCCTGGACGTCTCTGCGGTGGCCAAGGGCGCATTCCGTGGGCTTTACGTGCTGGACCGGCACCAGGTCACGCCCCTGGACGAAGGCATTACCGAGCTGGGGCCGATGCTGGGGTATCCTGTCGGGTACCGGGTGCATGCCGAGGCGCTGCGTGGACAGACGATCCACCATAGCCGGGCCATTCGGTTCGTGGGCGTGGAGCTCCCGGACGAAGCGCGCCGCTCTGAGCAGTATTGGGGCGGGAGCATGGTCGACCGCGCCTATGACCGGATTCTTGCTTTGGACAGCGCAACCCATGGAGCCGCGAATATGCTGTATCGCTCGTTTCTGCGGGTGATCGGCGTTGACCGGCTGCGCGAAATCCTGGCCACCGGGGGCAAAGCCGAGGCTGCACTTCTCAAGATGTTTACGATGGTGCGCCAAATGCAGTCCAACGAGGGCATCACGCTGCTGGACAAGAACGATACGTTTACGACCCACGGCTGGACGTTCGCGGGCATCTACGACGCCCTGCAGGCCTTTTCGGAGCAGATATCCGGGGCCACGGGCATTCCCCTGGTGCGACTCTTGGGGCAGTCCTCCAAGGGCTTCAGCACAGGCGAATCCGACCTTAGGACCTATTACGACACGATCAGCACCAAGCAGGAAGACGACCTGCACGCGCCGATGGAGGCGCTTTTTGCCATCTTGTCGCAATCGATATGGGGCAGGTCCCTGCCTGATGGCTTCGACTTCGTTTTCCGGTCCCTGTACCGCCCGACGGAAACAGAGCGCTCGCAGATCGCCACGGCCGACGCACAAGCTGTTTCGGCACTCTACGCAGGCGGCGTCATCACCCGCGCCCATGCCCTGGCCGAACTTCGCGATTCCAGCCGGGCTTCTGGCAGGTTCGAGGGCATCACGGACAAGGACATCGAAGAGGCCAAGAAAGAAGACTCGGTGCCGCCGCTGCCTGAGGGGCGGCTTCCTGAAGAGCTTGCCGGGGGGTGGCCTGGTGCCGGGCAGTAAATGGGACCGCCCGATCCAGGGGCGGCCATGGGGATGGGGCGACGCTGACAGTTCGGCGTCTTTCGCTCCGTCCAAGGTGGCCACGAAGCGCTATGCCCGGCAGCTGACTGCCGTCGCCTCCAAGATTGCCGAGGTGGCCCGCCGGGATCCTAAGAAGGCTGAGCAGGCGCTGCGCGAATATGCCGAGGTGATCGATCCGTGGGCCAGGCAGGCGGCGGCCAGCATGGTGACGGGCGTACGCCGCAAGAATGACCAGGCGTGGCGCTCCCTGGCTGGACGTATGGGCCTAGACGTCCGCACCCTGCTTTCCTCGGGAGAGGTGGGCGATGCCGTCCGTGAGCGCATCGAGGAGAACGCCAGCCTGATCCGGTCCATGGTCATCGGCGCGGCCGACCAGGTGGGCGGCATTGTTCGCGAGAACATGGCGGCCGGATCCAGGGCCGAGGATCTGGCCAAGCGCATCGAGCGCGTGGGCGAAGTCAACCAGTCGCGAGCTTTGACCATCGCCAGGACGGAAGTCAGCAAGGCCGGGACCGCCTTGACCACGGCCCGCGCCCGCTCCGTTGGCTCGACGGGCTACATTTGGCGGACGACCAGGGACGGAGACACGCGCGAGAGCCACCGGGCCATGGAAGGCAAGTTTGTGGAGTGGGACAATCCGCCCACGATCGACAGGATGACGGGCCATGCGGGAGAGTTTCCGAATTGCCGGTGCTACCCTGAGCCGGTTATCCCGAGGGAGACGGGCGGCGTTTACGCGTCACCGATGCCCACGCAGGAAACGGAGATGGAGGCCGGGACCAAGTCCGCCCTGTCGCAATGGGAGCGGCAGTCCACAAGCCACGTCATCCCGCACGTGCCCGAGGCCCCCCTGGTCAACGTGGAGCGGGCCAAGTTCGACCGGCGCAAGCTGGCGGCGTACTCCCTGGACCCGGAAGCTGCTGACCCGCGCGGCCGTGCCAAGGCCGTTCTGTTCAAGAAGCTGCTCGGGGCTGACCCGAGTCATGCGGACCTGATCGAGAACCAGATCATGTCCTTGGCCCCTCACCTCCCGGCCAAGCGAGGGAAAGCCGATGAGCACGGGGAGCGCTTCGAAATAATGACTCCGGTTACGGGTCCAAACGGAACGACCGTTGACGTGCTCAGCGCCTGGATTTACGACAGGGACAAATCGGGCCGGAGCATTTCAACCGTCCCGCGCCTGACAAGCTGCTACATTCCGAAGAAAAGGAGCGCGACATGATCCGCGAAGGGGGCACTATCCGCCTGGTCACGCCGCTGGACGTCGAAGACGTTTTTGACCATTCGGTCGTTCATCGGCTTCCGATCGGTACGACGGGCCGGGTAATCGACCTGCTTGGCGGCCGCGCCTATGAAACCGAGTTCCTGATCGGCGACGTTGACGGGGAGCACACGTGGGCTTCCGGAGCGGTAAAATTCGACCAGTGTGAGCCCGCCTTGGAGCCCACGGCGTGAAAACGTCCATATTTGCCCTGAGAGGCGTTCAAGACTCAGAACCGAACAACGCCCCGGTTTTTCCCATCCGATCGATTCTAGCCCGTTTACGGGCCGTTTACAGGGCGTCCTGCTAGGCTCGCTCGTTCTTACAACCCCACCTTCCTCACGCTGAATTCATTCCGACTGACCCCGAGAGGCCGGCGCGCATAGCGTTGGCCTCATGCGTTACCATACTACCAGCGCCCTTTCCGAGAATATCCGGATCACGCCAGAAGGCTATCTTCTGTGCCTGGACGTGCCCGTCGCCCGGACCGGGGTCATGCACTACCTGCCTGCAGAGCTCCCGGAAGAGATTGCCGCGCATGCGACCGAAGAAACGGTGCTGGTGTATCGGCTGCCCGAAGATGTCTTTGCCCCCGAGACCGTAGCGTCGTTCGAGGGCAAGCCCGTGACCGTCGGCCACCCCGAAGGCTTTGTGACTCCCGACAACTGGAAAGAGCTGGCCTGTGGCCATGCTCAGAATGTCCGGCGTGGGGAGGGAGAGGCTTCGGATCTGCTGCTCGCGGATCTGCTGATCACGGACCAGGAGGCTATTTTCCTGATCGCGCCCAAGCAAGGCGGGAAGCCCGAAGACAAACCCTTACGGGAAGTGTCGTGTGGCTATGACGCCGAATACGAAGAGATGGCGCCGGGCGTTGGGCGGCAGTTCGCCATTGTTGGCAATCATATCGCGTTGGTGCCGCACGGACGGTGCGGCATCCGCTGCGCAATTCAAGACAAGGAGTCTCACATGCCGATGAAAAAGAAGTCGGGCTTCCTGGACCGTCTGTTCAAGAACCCCAAGGTGAAGGCCGCTCTCGACGAGGCAGCTGAAGAGGTGGCCAAGGACGAAGAAGAGGCCCCCGAAGAGCAACAGCAGACCGCCACGGACAGCGATGAGAAGCTGGACGAAATTCTGGTTCTGTTGCGCACTCTGGTGGAGCGCATCCCGGCCAAGAACGAGGATGAAGATCCCGAGTCTGGTGAGGCCGAAGATCCCCAGGGCGATGAAGAGGCCGAGGATGAAGATCCGGCCGCCGATGAAGACGACCCGGCCAAGGCCAAGGACAGCGCCGCGAAGCGCAAGACCGCAGACGCCGCCATTGTGCGCCGTGCCGGTCTCCTGGCTCCGGGCCTACGCTTCAATACGAGCGATTCGGCCTGCACGGTCAAGCGCATGTCCTTGCGCAGCGCCATGAAGGACGAAGCTGTCGCCAGGGTCGTGGACGGGTGCCTGCGAGGAACCGCCATCGGGAAGGCCGATTGCCTGACCCTTGACGCCGCGTTCATGGCCGCGTCCGAGGTCGTCGCCGCCCGTAATAACGCCCGCACTGCGGACGCCCTTGCCGGTAAGCGCAAGACGGAAGACGCCAAAAAGGCCGTCACCCCGGCGGACATCAACGCCCTTAACCGCAAATTCCGTGATTCCCTGTCCGGGAAATAGGAGGCCACATGCCTGTATTTACTGAACGTATGCCTGCCGGATTCCCCGGCAACATCTCCCGCCAGGCGGACGCACAGGTCGAACCGACTGTGGCCGCTTCCGCTATTGCTTTCGGCGGCCCTGTCCAGCTGGACGCGGCCGGAAAGATCGTGGCGGCCACTGTCGAGGCCAATGGCGTTTACGGCTTCTTGGCCCGACCGTTCCCTTTCCAGGCCCGTGCGCTTGCCGACAACGTCCTGGGTGGCGGCGGCATCGAGGCCGGACAGATCGGAGACGTGATGCGCTCCGGCTACATGTCGGTGAAGATGTCCGCTGCCGAGACTTCGACGCCGGTCAAGGGCACGCCCGTCAAGGTCGTGTTTACGGCTGTGGGAGGCTTCGTCGTCGGAGATATCGCCATGTCCCAGGGCGTGGCCGTGCCCGGGTGTATCTTCATGGGCGCGCCCGATGCTTCGGGCAATGTCGAAATCGCCTTCAACATCTAAGGAGCGAAAATGTTTACCTATGACAGACGCACTGTAGATGCAGCCGGGGCCTTCCTGGTCGGAGAGCTTGAACGCCTCGACCAAACGCTGCACCTCCCCCTGCATTCGGTCACGTGGCCCCGCGACATCGATTTGCGCGAAGACGTGACCATGGCTGATGAATCCTCTTCCTTCACCGTGACCACGTTCGCGGCCGCCGGTGGCATTTCCCCGAACGGCAAGAACTGGGTTGGCCAGAAGACCACGGCCATTCCCGGCATCGCGGTCGACATCGGCAAGACGCCCTCTCCTCTGCACCTGTGGGCCATGGAGCTCGGGTGGAGCCTGGTGGAGCTGGAAGCAGCTCAGAAGGTCGGCCGCCCTCTCGATACCCAGAAGTACGAGGGCATGAAGATCAAGTACAACATGGACGTGGATGAACAGATCTACATCGGTGACGACCAGGTCGGTGCCGTGGGCCTGTGCACGAACCCTGCGGTCCATGCTGAAAACTCTACCCTGGACTGGAACGCTCCCACGACCACTTCCAAGATGATCCTTGATGACATCAACGACCTGATCAACACGGCATGGGAGCGCAGCGGGTACGCGGTCGTCCCGGACCAGCTTCGGCTTTCGCCGCGCAAGTTCACCAGGCTCCTCCAGCCCGCGACTGAAGCAGGGAGCCAGAGCCTTCTGCGGTACATTGCGGAACAGTGCATTTCCAACACCCAGAATGGGCGGCCTCTGGAAATCCATCCCATCAAGTGGCTGACCGGCCGAGGCGCTGCAGGCAAGGACCGCAATGTGGTCTACAGCCGCCGCCCCGAATACGTCCGCTTCCCCCTGGTGCCCCTGCAGAAGACCCCGCTTGAGCATCGCGGCATCAGCCAGCTGACCGTCTACTTCGGCAAGATCGGCCATGTGGAATTCGTCTACCCTGAAACCTTGGCCTACCAGGACGGGGATTAAACCATGAAAAAGATCTCTGTTTCGTCCACGTTCTCGGTTCGCTTTGCCTCAGGGGAGACGCGGCGGGTGTTTACGCCCGGGGTGCATGAACTCTCTGAAGAAGAGCTTGGGAACTGGTTTGTCCAGGGATGCATTCGGGAGGGCCGCGCTGCGGTCCTTCCGGATGATGCCGATGAAACCGGGCTTTCGGAAGACACGCTGCGTTCGATGACCGTTTCCAGCCTGAAGAAGATGGCTGCCGAAATGGGCATCGAGGTGCAGGGCTCCCCGAAAAAAGACGCGCTGGTCGCCATGATCCTTGAAGCGGATCAGGCCGAGGAAGGCGACCAGGATCCGGATGGCGACAAGGACAAAGGCCCCGACGCGCCCGCCGGTGACGTCGACCCTGACGCCGAAGCCAAGACCGATCCCGAGGAGAATTAACCGTGCCGACCGTACAGGAATTCAGAGAGTCGTTTCCCCAGTTCACCGTGGAGCTGTTCCCGGATGGCCGCGTGCTGTTCGCCTTGGCCTTGGCTGAGAAGCAGCTTTCTGCGGAGCGCTGGGGGGATTGGTGGGCTGACGGGTGCTGTCTGCATGCGGCCCATCACCTGACCCTGGAGCGGGCGGCGATAAAGTCACAGGACGGGACCGGCGGCATGGACGCGGCCGCCGGCCCTGTTGTCTCGGTCAGCAAGTCCGTGGGCGGCGTGTCCAAGAGCGAGTCCCGGGCCGGGGCTGCGGCCACTGGCAACATCGGGGCGGGCCACTGGAACGATACCATCTACGGGAAGCAGTATTGGCAAATGGCGCAGCTCGTGGGCGCTGGGGGAATGGTCGTATGAATCCGGAGCTCAGTGTCAGGCAGGTCAGCATGGACCTGTCTGCTGTCCGGCAGGCGCTCGTGGCCTTGACTTCCCAGGACGTCTTCATCGGCGTCCCCGAAGACAAGACCTCCCGCGAGGCGGCCGGAGACTCCGGGGTTTCGAATGCGCTCCTGGCCTACGTGCATGAGTTCGGCGTTCCTGAGCGGGGGCTCCCCCCGCGCCCTTCTCTTTTGCCTGGCATCGGAGACATCCAAAAGGATGCGGTCGAGATCCTAAAGGACGCTGCTAGGCAGGCATTGATAGGCAATGCGGCCGCCGTAAACACGGCGCTGAACAAGATCGGGATCCTCGGGCAGAACGCTGTCCGCGCTCGTTTTGTGAGCAACGAGTGGCCGCCCTTGGCGGACTCCACCCTGGACGCCCGCAAGAAGATCGGGGAGCGCACGGGCAAGTCCGGCCGGACCGTGGCCACCTATGGCAAGAGCCGCCGCGAACGCGGCGCGGTCAATCCGCTGATCGACACGGGCCAGCTTCGCAAGGCCTACACTTACGTGGTTCGCAAGAAGGGCAATTCTGCCTTGGTGGTGAGATGATGGGCATGGATCTTCTCGATATCCTGATGGACCCGGACATGGGCGGAACTGCCTTTGTTTACGAGCGCGTCACGGAAACCGTGAGCGCCAAAGGCAGAGCGGAGACTTCTTCGGCCCTGCTCCCTGCGGACGGGAACATCCAGCCAGCGCCGGGAAAGGAGCGCGAGCTTCTGCCCGAAGGCGACCGGGCCAAGGAATCCATTCTCATCTTCACGCCTGCCGAACTTTCCGCCGGCGGCGGGTCCATCCAGGCCGACCTGGTGCACTATCGTGGCGGCAAGTACCGCGTCGCAACGGCTGAGGCTTGGCGGGAACACGCGGGCTTCACCAAGGCCGTGGCGGTCCTGGAGGTGCAGCCGTGAACACGAGTGCAACCGGCGGTTTTCTCACGGTCAGCCCGGGGCTTGGCCGGTCCAGCCTTGAAGACATCCTGCATGACTTCATCGCCGGAGTGGCGGGTCTGCCCGGGGACCTGGTGAGACCGAGGTGGCAAGCCGCGGTTCCTCGCGTTCCAGCGCCTGGGGTTGGCTGGTGTGCCTTCGGCATCGTCGGCAATAGGCGGATCGGCCTGCCCGTCATCAAGCACGCTGCAGTTGGTGACGGCCAAGATGAGATTGTCTCGACCAGGGAGCTTTCGGTTCTCGTGTCCTTCTACGGCCCCGAATCCATGGACCTGGCCGAGACCCTGCGGGACGGATCGCACCTGGAGCAGAACAGGGCTTTTTTGCGGCCCCACGGGCTGGCACTGACCAGGGCGAGCGACATCACAGAGGTTCCCGAGGTGGTTCGTGCCCAGTGGCTGGCTCGCTCCGATCTGCTCATGGTCCTGCAGTATGAGACCAGGCGGACATGCCCCACGCTCAACATCGTACAAGTTTCAGGGCGTGTTTACGCGCCGGGAATCAGCGTGCCTACGGGATGCGACTCCTGCCCCAGGGCCTGCTGGCTAGATAACACGGGCGAATAGCGCCCAGGAGAAAATCATGGCTCAAAACGCATTATCCGTGGACCGCGTCGTCAAGGTGACGGTCAACCTGCAGCCGCTTGCGGCGGCCCGCCGTAACTTCGGCGTCTTGTGTATCGTGGGGGCAAGCGACGTCATTGACCACGTCGAGAGAATCCGCCTCTACACCGGCATCTCCGGCATTGCCGACGACTTCGGGGTACAGTCTCCCGAATATGCGGCTGCCGAACTGTTCTTTTCGCAGAGCCCCAAGCCTTCGATCCTGGCCATCGGCAAATGGGTCAAGACTCCGAGCCCGGCGTACCTCAAGGGCGGCCTGGTTGCGGACGCGGATCTGGACGCCAGCGCATGGAACACGATCCTCAACGGCAGCCTGGGGCTTGTGATCAACGGCGCCGGGGCGACGGTGACGGGCCTGGACTTCACCGGGCAGACCAACATGAACGGCATTGCATCCGTTATTTCCGCCGCCTTGGCGGTGGAGGGCGCGGCCTGCGAATGGACCGGAGCCAGCTTCGTCATCTCCTCGGTCACGGCTGGCGACGGGCAGACGATAGGGTTCGCCCAGGCCACCGGGACCGGAACAGACCTGTCCGCGCGCATGGCCCTGACTGAAGAGCTCGCCTTGCCCCTGGTGGCCGGGATGGACGCGGAAACCCCGCTGGAATGCGCGGCCGCCCTGGCTGATGCTTCTGGCGACTGGTACGGTCTGACCTTTGCGGAAACCCTTACCGATGACGAGCACATAGCTGTGGCCGGGTTTGTGGAGGCCAGCTCCAAGAGCCGGATCTACATGACGACCATCACGAACAGCCGGGTGCTTTCGTCCACGGTAACGGATGACCTTGCCTCCCGCCTGAAGGCGCTGTCCCGCCTGCGCACCTTTGTTCAGTACAGCCGCAACAAGTACGCCGCCTGCTCTGCCGCTGGCCGGGCCTTCACGGTCAACTTCAACGCCAACAGGTCGACCATCACTCTCAAGTTCAAGCAGGAGCCTGGCGTGGTAGCCGAGGGGCTGACCGAGACCCAGGCCCAGGCGCTGGCCTCCAAGCGCTGCAACGTCTTTGTCCGCTACGACAACGACACGGCCATCCTGCAGGAAGGCGTCATGGCAAACGGCGCGTTCTTCGACGAAGTACACGGCCTGGACTGGTTGCAGAACGCGATTCAGACCGAATGCTACAACCTCTTGTATCAGAGCAAGACGAAGATTCCGCAGACCGACGCCGGTGTGAACCAGATCGTGACCACAATTTCCAAGGTATTGGCCGAAGCCGTAAACAATGGCCTGGTGGCTCCGGGCGCCTGGAACGCGGATGGCTTTGGCCAGCTGCAGCGCGGGGATTACTTGCCCTCCGGGTGGTACATCTACGCCCAGCCTATCGATGAGCAGCCTCAGTCCGAGCGCGAACAGCGCAAGGCCCCGCCCATTCAGGTTGCGGTCAAGCTGGCCGGTGCGGTGCACTTTGTCGACGTCCAGGTGGACGTGAACCGTTAAGGAGTAAGAAGCATGGGAGCGTACAGCTTTTTGGATGTCCAGGCAGCCCTGGAAGGCCCTGGAGGATCGTTTCAACTTGGCAGCGGGTCCGGCAATGCCGAAGAGGGCATCGTCATCGAGCCCGCAGGCGACAAGAACATTATGACCGTGGGTGCTGATGGTTCGGTGATGCATAGCCTTCGCGGGGACAAGTCGGGCACTGTGACGGTTACGCTTTTGCGGACCAGCCCGGTCAATGCCCAGCTGCAGAACCTCTACAACTATCAGACCGGATCCAGCCAGAACCACGGGCGGAACACGATTGCAATCCGCAATGCCCAGTCCGGAGATGCCGTCACCTGCACACAGGTGGCCTTCGCTAAGATGCCCTCGAACCCGTACGCGGTCGACGGCGGGAAGCTGGCCTGGACATTCCACGCGGGCCAGATCTCCACGGTCCTTGGCTCTGGAACGCCGGAAATCATCTAGGAGTGAGCAATGGAATTTAGCGTTAAGGATAGGGTTTTTCGGGCCGGAAAGATGGATGCCTTTCAGCAGCTGCACGTGGTGCGCAGGCTGGCCCCTTGCCTCGGCAAGCTGGCCGGCCTGGCTGGAAGTGATCTTGAGCTCAAGAAGGATGATGCCGGGAACGTCGTAGACGTGGCCGGAGACATCGGGCCGGTTGTGTCCTCGCTTGCCGAGGCCGTGGCCGCATTGTCCGACGCGGACGCGGAGTACGTGATCAACGCGTGCCTTGAAGCGGCGGAGTGCAAGAACCAGGGTGGCGGCTGGGCTCCTGTCCGAAAAGGCGGGGCGACGATGTATAGCCTGTCTTTGCCCGCAATGCTGACCATATCGGCCAAGGTCATGGCGGTGAATCTGTCTGATTTTTTCGCCGACCTGCCCTCCCTTTCCGGCCTGGGGGGGATGCTCCGGAAGGTGTCACATGGGTGAGCCTGCCCGGGGGAGAGGATTGGATAATGAGGCCGGTGCTTGAAGGCATGTGCAGATACGAGAGTTTGAAGGACGGGACGGTGTCCCTGGGGGACATCGCCCTGATGAATGACGCCCTGGCCGTACGGCATGAGAACGAGCGCCGCTACATGGCCTCCAAAAAAGGACAAGCGCAATGAGCACAGGCGGAGTCATCGCCGAATTCCTAGCCTCCGTGGGCTTCAGAGCTGACGAGCAGTCGCTGAAATCGTCGCTGACGAGAGTCGCGGCTTTCGGTGTGGCTGTGAAGCTCGCGGCGGCCGGGATCTTTGCCGGGATGGTGAAGGTGGCCACGGCAGAGTCTGAGATGGCCCTGCAGGCGGAAAAGCTCGGCACCACGACGGATAGGCTGGAAGAGCTGGGCTATGTGGCCGAGCAATCCGGATCCAGCCTGGACGCCGTGGCCAGGAGCATGGAGGCCTTGGTTTCTCGCAATCCTCGAATCAAGGACGCGGCCAAGGCGCTTGAGGTTGTCGGGAACCGTATGCGCGGCATGTCCGAAGTGCAGCGCAAGCTTTTTGCCGACCGGATGGGTATCGACCGGACCCTGATCCCCATGTTGACGTCGGATGTCTCGGAGCTCCGGGAGGAATTCCGGAAGATGTACGCCGTGGCCGGGACGGACGCCAAGCAGGCGGCGGAAGCCTCTAAGGGCTTTCTGGCTGAGCTGGCCAAGCTGAAAACGGTGGCCACCATGCTGACCAAGGCCGTGGCCGTGACGTTTATCGGGCGCATGCGTCGCGACCTGGTGGATCTGCGCAAGGTCGTGGTGGAGAACTTCGGGCGGATCCGTCGGGTGATGGAGTTCTTGATCAGCATCGTCCTTCGCGTGTCGTCGGTGATCAGCGCCTTTGTTTACCGCGCCGTCAAGGTAATCTCCGGCCTGGTCGATTGGTTCGATCGCCTGGACGATGGCCAGCAGCGCCTGGTGCTTGGACTGGTGGGCCTGGTTGCGGCTTGGAAGCTTCTGAACCTGGGCTTTCTGGCCACGCCCATGGGCATGATCATCACCGGGCTCCTGGGGATCATCGCCCTGGTGGACGACTACCTGACCTTCATGGAGGGCGGGGAAAGCTATTTCGATTGGTCTCCCTGGGCTGCGACCATTGACCAGGTCGTTCAAATTTTGAAGCCGCTGGCGGGCCTGCTGCTCGAACTCGGCAAGGGAGCCATTGCGGCCATCGCTTCCGCCCTGGAGACGATGCGCGAGACCTTGGGGCGCGTGATCCGGTCCGTCCAGCTTCTGGCTGACATCCTGATCGCCTTGTTCCACGGCGACCTGACGGCGGCCATCGAGGCCGGAAAAGCGCTCTTCTTGAACCTGGCTGACACGGCCCTTGGCGCGTTCCAAGGCTTGGCCGGTGCGGTTCTCGCCATCTTTGAAGGCATGTGGTCGGGCGTCGAACAGAACTTCCCCGACTTCGCCGGATGGGCAAGCGCTGCAGCACAGTCCATCACGGGCATCTTGGGGCAGGCTGTCGACTGGGTGCGAAGCAAGATTGCGGGGCTCATGGAGTGGATGCCGGACTGGGTCAAGGACAAGGCCGGGCTGTCGGCCATGGCCGAAGCGTCCCTTTCGGTGCAGGCCACCAGCGCCCCGGCCCTTGCCCCGGCCCCGTCCCAAGCGGCGGCCATGGAGGGGGCAGCGGCCCGGAACATGGAGCTGCACGCCAAGACGGACATTCACATTACGACCTCCGACCCGGTTGTGGCCGGAGAGCGCGCGGCGGCAAAGCAGGGTCAGGTCAACGCTGACATGGTGCGCCACATGAGAGGGGCCGCAAGATGAGTATGTCGCAGAGCCAGGAGCCCGTTCTGATCCGCCCCCGCCGCTCCCTGGGGGAGTTATTCCCCGACGTGGTCGTCGAGGAGTCCCACGAGGACAGCCTGCAGATCACGGAGCACCCGGTGGAACAGGGCGCAAGCATCAATGACCACGCTTTCCGGATGGCCGAAAAGGTGACGATCCGGGGCGGTGTCTCCGATGCGCGCGAGTCCGACAGCGGCGGCCGCCCAAGCGTCGAGTTTTACGAGCAGCTCCTGGAGCTGCAACGCAGCCGCGAGCCCTTCGATATCATCACCGGCAAGCGGGCGTACAAGAACATGCTCCTGGAACGCCTGAGCGTGATCACGGACCCGGATTCCGAGGCGGTTCTGGCGTTCGTGGCCGAGTGCCGGGAAGTGATCATCGTTAAGACAAGGGTGGCCACTGTCCCGAGGAGCCGCCAACGCTCTGCCTCCAAGACGGGGGGCACCGAGGATAAGGGCCAGAAGCAGCCCCAGAAGCGGCAAAGTATGCTCAAGGGAGGGCTGGGCTGATGGCAAGATCTTTCTACACGATCCCCTTGGCCCCGGAGCCGCAAAGCTTCGGCATCACGCTGGCCGGGACGGAATACCGCCTGCGGGTGCGATGGTTCGAGGCAGAGGAAGGCGGCTGGCACCTGGATATTTTGAGCCAAGACGGGGCCTCTGCCATTCTGGCCGGGGTCCCTCTTACGACCGGCTGCAACCTGCTCGAACAGCACGCCTATTTGGGACTTGGCGGCGAACTCTGGGTGGATTCATCGCTCCCGCCTACGCTTGAAAACCTTGGCGACGGCGCGGACCTGGTCTTTGTTGTGGAGGAAGCGTGACCGAACAGAAGGCCCCGGAAGCTGGCCGCCAGTGGCTGCGCGAATGCTCCCTGGTTGTCGCCGGGAGTAATGGGCAAGGCCTTGAGCTTGGCGAGTTGCGCGTGGTTTTTAAGGTGTCGAAGGGAGCCGTCGAGACCCCGAACAGCGCAGAGATCCGCGTCTACAATCCGTCCGAAGCCACGGCCAACTCCATCCGCAGAGAGTTTTCCCAGGTGGTGCTTCAAGCCGGGTACCAGGGCGGCTTCGGCATCATCTTTTCCGGAAACATCAGGCAGGTCCGCCGGGGCCGCGAAAACGGCACGGACACCTGGCTTGAAATCATCGCGGCGGACGGGGACTGGGCTTACAACTACGCCGTGGTCAATACCACTTTGGCGGCCGGGAGCACGCCGGCAGATCGTATGAAGGTCTGCCAGGGCGCATTCTCCGAGAAAGGCGTCCAGGAAGGTCACATGACAGACCCAGGGGGCAACGGGTTGCCGCGCGGGAAGGTCATGTACGGGATGGCCCGTAAACACATGAGGGACGCCGTCGGTGACTCCGGGTGCGAATGGTCCTTCCAGGACGGCAAGGTGCAGGTTGTGAAGGCATCCGGATATCTCCCCGGGGAGGCCGTGGTCTTGACGCACGAGACCGGCCTGATCGGGACACCTGAGCAGACCAACGAGGGAATCAAAGTCCGCTGCCTGCTCAACCCTTCGCTGCGCATCGGCGGACGGATCAAGCTCGACAACAAGAGCGTGCAGCAGGTCAAGACTGACCTGAAGATGCGCGCCCTTTATCCGCCGCGCCTGGATCATGACGGACTGTACCGGATCCTGCGCTTGGACTTTGTCGGGGATACGCGCGGAAACGATTGGTACGCCGACGCCCTGTGTATCGGCCTGGATGACACCTCTTACCTCCCCTTGGATATGGTGCGCTGATGGACCGCAGAGAACGAATCGAGGATCCGGTTGAAGGCCTGAGGGCCGCCCTTGATGGCAAGCAGGCAGAAATGTGGACGGCGCTGCCCGGGCTGGTGGAGTCGTTCGACCCCCAGGCCATGACCGTGGCCGTGCAGCCAGCTATCCAGGGCATGCAGGAAAACGAGGCTGGCAAAGCATTGGCTGTCAATCTCCCGCTCTTGGTCGACGTCCCGGTGGTGTTCCCTTCCGGGGGCGGGTTCACGCTGACGCATCCGATCAAGCCCGGGGACGCCTGCCTGGTCGTCTTCGCGAGTCGGTGCATTGACGGGTGGTGGCAAAGCGGCGGCGTTGCCCAGGCCCCGGACAACCGCATGCACGATCTTTCTGATGGATTCGCCCTGGTCGGCCCCAGGGCCAGGGCCAAGACTCTTTCCCCCGCCGTGGACACGCAACGCGTTCAGCTGCGGACCGATGACGGCCAGGCGCACGTCACCATGGCCCCAGACTACACCATCCTTGCCCAGAACCCGGCCGCGAAGGTCGAGCTCTCCCCTGGCGGCGACGTGACCATGGAGGCATCCACAAGCATCAATTTGACGGCTCCCGTGGTCAACATTCAGGCGAATAGCCTGTCCATGTCCGGGCTTGGCGGCGGGGATTCACAGGCGAGCTTTACGGGCAGCATTTCGAGCACCGGCGACCAGGTGGCCGGCGGGATCAGCCAGATGGGACACCGGCACGGCGACACGCAGCCGGGTAGCGGAACGACGGGGGTGCCGCAATGATGTATCGCCGCCTCGACGACAAGGGGGACATGATCATGGGGCATGGAGATGCCGACTACCTGCGGGACACTCCCTTGGCAGTGGCTCAGGCCGTCGTGACCCGTCTGCGCTTGCTTCGCGGGGAATGGTTCCTCGATTTGGCCGAGGGCACTCCGTACGCCCCGGCCGTCCTTGGGAAGCACACCAAGGAGAGCTATGACATCGTGATCCGGGAGCGGGTGCGCGAAACCGAAGGCGTGGCCGCCATCACGAGCTACGAGAGCTTTCTTGATGGCGAAACGCGGCGCCTGACCGTCAACCTGACCATTGATACCGTTTACGGCCCGACAACCGTTCAGGAGGTGATGTAGTGGCAACCGCATATATCAACGAGCATGGCGTCCACATCCCGGACTACTCCGAGATCCTGGAGGATCTGAAAGAGGAGTTCCGGGGAATTTTTGGCCCGGACGTCTACCTGGAGCCGGACTCCCAGGAGGGCCAGCTTTTGTCCATCTTCGCCCTGCGGATCCATGACTGCCACACCTTGGCGGCCAGCGTGTATAACGCGTTTTCGCCCCAAACTGCCCAGGGTGCCGGGTTGTCCAGCGTGGTGAAGGTGAATGGCCTGCGTCGTCGTGGCGCGTCCCATAGCCAGGTGGACTTGAGGGTGATCGGTCGACCGGGAACAACCGTCACCGGCGGCGTTGCCACGGACTCGGCAGACCAGCGCTGGCTTCTGTCAGACCTGACCATTCCTGTCGGTGGAGAGATCACCGTCACGGCTCTGGCCGAGGACCCAGGAGAGATCCGGGCCGCCGCCGGAGAGATCACGAATATCGCGACCCCGGTCTATGGCTGGCAAGCGGTGACGAATGCAGAAGCGGCCGTGCCCGGGTCGGCCGTAGAAACGGACGCGGACCTTAGAGGGCGGCAGCGCATCAGCACCGCCATCCCGTCCCAGACCGTTTTTGACGGGATCGTCGGGGGCGTCTCTTCAGTCTCTGGCGTGACCAGGTGCCGGGGCTATGAAAACGACTCTTCGGTGGAGGATGGTAATGGCCTCCCGCCCCATAGTGTCTCCCTGGTTGTCGAAGGCGGAGACGCGCAAGCTGTCGCAACGGCCATAGCCCTGAAGAAGACGCCTGGCTGCGGGACGCATGGCGACGTTGAGGTGGGTCTCAGGGATGTTTACGGATCCGCAAGCGTAATCAAGTTTTTCCGACCGACGCCGATCGCCGTGGCCGTGCGCGTGTCCATCCGCCCCCTCTCCGGCTATGTTTCGGCTACTGGCGAGACGATTCGCCAAAACCTGTCTGCCCATATCAGCGCCCTCGAAATCGGCGAAGATGTGATGCTGTCCAAGCTGTACACCCCGATCAACGCCGCTGAGCCCGTGCCCGGCCGAAGATCTTTTGATGTGCTCTCGCTGCAGATCGGGGCCAGTGAAATCCTCTCGGCTGAAAACCTATCCATTGCATTCAACGCGGCCGCGTCTTGCGCCCTTGATGATGTCGAACTGGAGGTGGTGAATGCCTGAGAGATATCTTGACCTGATTACCTCGCAGCATCGCCAGCGCCCGCGCTTTGCTGCTGCCGTGGAGGCCCTGGTCAAGCCGCTTTGCGACTTGGAAGCCTTGCTGCAGGACATGCGCCATGCCTTTGATGTGGACACGGCTGTAGGCGTGCAGCTCGACGCGGTAGGCGTGCGTGTTGGCCGCTCCCGCAATGTCAGGGCCCCGCTCGATGACGTGTATTTCAGCTGGAACGTGGACGGCCTGGGGTGGGGTCAAGGGATTTGGCGAGGGCGGTACGACCCGGAAACGGGCGTCGTTAGCCTCCCGGACGATGTTTACAGGACCCTGCTCAAGGCCAAGATCGCGGCGAACTCGTGGGACGGGACCATCCCGTCGGCTTACGAGATTTGGGCGGCGGCGTTTTCGGTGGAAGGGTCCGTGGTTTTTATCGAGGATTCCGGGGACATGAGTATGATCGTCGGCATTTCCGCAATGCCTATGAGCGCGATTATGCAGCAGCTGCTTCTGCAGCAATACATCCCCCTCAAGCCTGCCGGTGTGGAAGTGGAATTTTTTGCGGTCGCCGTTTCCCCGGGGCCGCTCTTCGCCTGGAATTGCGAGTCTTCGGCGCTTGCCGGGTGGGGCTCGGGATCGTGGGCCAAGAAACTCATACCTATAGAAGGAGGCGACTATGCCACTTAACGAAGGCGCTGTGAGCGAGATACTGCCGTTCGCTCCGGACGCGACAGAGGCAGCCGGAGAGCTGGAGCCGTTGGCGAGTTACGCCGCCCACACGCTTCGGCTTCGTGGGCATCAGCCCGGGCTTGCCCGCCTGGAGATCCAGAATAGGGCCAACAGGCAGGCCGCCCATATTGCGGCCGGCGTGGCGCAATTCATCGCGAACAGGCACGCGCCCGGCGTGCTGGACGATGGGGACCTGGACGCGCTGGAAGCTGGTCTTGTGGCTGCCGTCAGGGCGGCCTCTTTTATCAACCTATCTACGATCGATGGCTGTTTAGCCATCCAGGAGGGATAGTATGCACGGAGTTCCTGCGCGCCTGCAGACGCGCGAAGATTATGAACGGGTCCACGTAGCCGGCCTGGTGGGCGAAGCGGATCGGCGGGCCGCCATCCGCCACTTGGAGGGCCTTTTGTCGGGCCGGTGGGACTACCAGTTCGACAGGTATCTTGATGAGGGGGAGGCCCCCGATGGGGAAGCCCCGGAATATATCGTTCTGGAACAGGAAGACGGGCGTCGCAGACAGGAGCGCCGCGCCTTCGCCCAGGGCGCAACCATTGAGATTCTAGGGTATTCGGAAAGCGAAGTGTTAGCTAAAATTGCAGAGCTTCAGGAGGTATAAATGGCAGCGGGAGATTTGTTCATCATCCCGGCCCAGGCGGCCGGGTTTTTCAGCTTGCTGGGGTCTATTTCCAAGGAGCCAGGCGGCGAAGTGCTTTCGCTCCCCGAGGGGATGGTCAATATCGGCGGCAACGGCAAGGGGTATCTCTTGCGTCAGGCTCTGGGGTGGGATCCGCTTGCCGAGGGCAACAATGACGGTTCCTTTTCGAGCCTCACGCTTGGAGACGACATCTATATATATGCCGTTCAGGATCCAAGCGGCGTTGCGGCGTGGCTGGCGTCCAAGAATTCAACGTATCCGGTTGGGCAGTCTGCTGAGACCAGCCGCAAGGTTGGCGGTTTCCACGTCGGCCGGGTGCGCGGCATCGCCTACAGATACAATACGACATACGTCCCGCCTGTCGGCATCGTGCCGAATTCGTGCTGGGACTTACACCATCGCCCGTCCTGCGACCCGCCGGGAATGGTCGAGGTTGTCCCCGGCCGCCTCTGGGCGGATATCTATTTGAACTCCGAAGGCCCCGGAACCTGGCCGGAGAATATCCCCGTGAGCAGGTATGGGGCAACGCTGATCCGTGACAACATTTACAGCCGGTCCGACTTCCACCAGTTGATCAGCAACGCGGGCAAGCGTCTGCCGACGGTGGAAGAGTTTCTGCGCTATGCAGAGGGTGCGCCTCAAGGTTCGAATTCGAGCAATGACACGGCCTGGGGACATACGAGCAACACGGGCCCTGCGCTGGCTGGAGCAGTGGCCAAGGCTGTCAGCCAGTATAATGTCGTGGATGCTGCGGGGAATCTCTGGGACTGGCTCGATGACCATTATGATATTGGCGGCACTTGGGTATGGAGCGCTGCGGTTGTAAACGTCGGTAAGGACGCCGCTATTCCGCGCGGTAGCGTGCACCACGCTGGTTGGCGTGCGTTCCTAGGCGGGGGCACTTGGTACTACGGCGTGTACTGTGGCGCGCGTTGTCTCGGCCCGTCTGCGGATCCGTGGGTTGCGGGTGGCTCTGTCGGCCTGCGCGGCGTCTGTGACTCCCTGTGATCCAGAACCCTGATCTTGCCCCGCGACAGCGGGGTCTTGTCCTGCTGAACAAGGCCGAGCGTCTTCTTGAATACCTCGGCCCTGTTCTTGACCGGGTTCCGCGCCACCAGCGCTATCGATATGCGGCTAGGGTCGAAGATGCGCTTTGGCAGCTGGTGGATGGGATAATTCAGGCGGCAGCGAGTGGCCAGAAAAGCAAGGTGTATCGCGTTGATGAGCAAATTAGGCTTATCCACACGCTCCTCCGACACGGTGCGGAGCGGAAGTTTATCAACCCCAAGCGCGTCGGGGAGGCTGCCCGCATGCTTGGCGAAATCGGAGCTATAGTAGGCGCGTGGCGAAAGAAGGTTGTTTAGGTCTGGCGGGGTTTCGACGTAGCGTGAACCACGCTGATTGGCGTGCGTTCATAGGCGGGGGCACTTGGAACAACGGCGTGTACTGTGGCGCGCGTTGTCTCAACACGAATGCGAATCCGTGGAATGCGAATGGCAATGTCGGCCTGCGCGGCGTCTGTGACCACTATTTCAAGAGAGGGCGTCGAGCATTCGGTGTCACCTAGAACCCATACAGGGGTCAGCCCGCCTGACCTGGTCCCGAATTTCGGGCCGAACACGACAGTCCGGGTGGCGCGAGTAGCGAAAGCGAAAGCCCCACCCGGGCGCTTTTTCTAAACCATTAAAATAGGGAGGCCTTTTGGGCCGTCGATACAAGCGCCTGATCGGCGACATCGTCGATTGGGACAATCTGATGGAGGCGTACCGCTTGGCGCGCAGAGGAAAGAGGGATCGGCAAGAGATTGTGCGCTTTGAGGCGCGGCTATGGGAAGAGCTTGGCGCACTCCAAATGGAGATGTTGTGGGGCACGTATCACCCCGGCCGGTACAGGTCCTTTATTGTTTACGAGCCGAAGTGTCGCGAGATCCTGGCTGCCCCATTCCGTGATCGTGTCGCCCAGCATGCTATCTGTAATGTGTGCGGTCCGATCTGGGATAAGGGTATGATTTTCGACACATATGCATGCCGTCCGGGAAAAGGGACGCACTGCGGGGCGGACCGAGTGGAGGCCTGGGCGCGTGGCATGGCAGCTTCCGGCCCGGTGTGGGTGTTGAAAATGGATGTGAGTAAGTATTTCTTTTCGATCAGCCACCGCTTGGCCCGGAGCGTGGTCCGCGACAAGATTAGCTGCCCCGAGACGCTGAGGATCTTGGACTCGATTATCGCGAGTTCTGCGGCTGCTGGGGATCGTGACCCGGTCGGGGTTCCTGTGGGGAATTTGACGAGCCAATGGATAGCGAACTTGGTCGGGAACAGGATTGACCAATGGGCCAAGCGGGAGATGGGCTTGCGCCGCTACATCCGTTACATGGACGACATGGTCGTCCTGGTTCGCGACAAGCACACTGCGCTTGCGTTGCGTGATGCTTTCGCCGACAAGTTGGCGTCCCTTGGGCTGCGCTTTAGCAAGGCCAGTGTCCTGCCCTTGGATCGAGGCATCAACTTCCTCGGCTATAGGATTTGGCCCCATAAAAGGCTCCTCCGTCCCGACTCGGTCAGGAGGATGCGGAGGCGATTACGTCAGATGGAATGGGAGTACGCGCACGGCTTGATCGGCCTCTCCGATGTGCGGCAAAGGATCTCTTCGTGGCTCGCCCACGCGGGGCATGCGAACGCGGACACGATCAAGAGAATGGTGCTCAGCAAGGCAGTGTTTACGAGGCGAGAAATTGAGGGCTCCGGACAGCGTCCGGGTGAACAAAATGCGGCGGGTTTTAAAATTCAAAATTAAGCGTCACTTGGACCAAAACTAAGTGGCGCGTTACAGTGATGCATGACTGGTGCGAACGTT
>Ga0265295_1001771_pt1 | contig 36863 bp, 35 predicted proteins | sample Munlansysbiofilm_FD_192503 | JGI IMG/M metagenome (GOLD analysis project Ga0265295, IMG submission 192503) | Leachate microbial communities from a municipal landfill in Southern Ontario, Canada - Methane capture system biofilm | ecosystem: Engineered > Solid waste > Landfill > Unclassified ... | reverse complement strand
TATTTTCAGGCCTGCTTATGTTTATTGTCGGACTTTTTTAATTGACACTCCTCCATGCCCAAGCTTTAAATTGCATGAAGTATATATTTTATTTAACTAAAAAATATATTTAGATCTTATATATCTTAAATGGGGGGTAAACAAGTGACAGGGATCATAAGGTTGATTATAGGATTGATTATTCTGATCATCCTTATTCAGCTACTTCTCAGCTTGCTTTAATCGGCAGGAAAAGAGAGCTTCAGTTTTTTATCGGTCGTGGTTACAGGAGAATGTTGGAGGACGGATAGACGGCAGCATGCCGGATAGCTGATATTTTCTATGTAACTGGAAATAAATTGAAAATAATAAACCTGAAACTTCTCTTCTATGGGCACATATTAAAAACAGCTTATACTGCACAAATAGAAATCATAAATAATATTCCACTCGGATAAAATGGAAATCCGAATGAAAATATAAATCCCGATAACAGGCTTAAAGGGAAAGGAAAATTAGCAGGATAAACGTATCACAGACATGCTCCAGTTGCTCTGCTTTTAGTCATAAAGCACCTCTATGGTTTTTCCTGATAAATGCATTTTTTAAGCTTGCCGCCTGTTATCCGGCCTTTCCTGCAAATATTTTTTTCCGAATGTCCTTTTTTCCGAATGTCCTGTCAATTTTTCAGGTACTTTAGCTGATTCTGAAGAGTACAAACAGGAAAGCTGCATATAGAGACATCAATGCAGCTCCTTCCCATCTTTTTATTTCCCAGCCTGTGCTGATGAATATAAGCAGGACCACGCTTATGAATATCATTACAGGAGCTGTAAAGACGAGGCTTATCTCTGCAACGGCGATCGGAAAGAGGAGACCGGAAACTCCAAGGATCATAAGTATATTTGTGATATTCGAGCCTATTATATTCCCAAGTGCAATATTTCCGTAACCCTGCCTTGCTGCGGATACCGTTACCGCAAGTTCGGGAAGGGAGGTCCCTATTGCAACCAGAGTAGTGCCTATGATGGTGTCCGGAATTCCGAGGAGCTCTGCAAAAAATATTGACTCACTGACGAAATACTTTGCTCCTATTATAATGGCTGCACAGCTCAATATCAGGGCAAGGATATCTTTTGAAAAGCTATTTTTTGGCTGGCAGTTTTTGTTGCCTGAATCTCCGTTAGTGCGGCTAACACCGTTATTTATGCCATTGATTTTCTGTCTTGCACTGTTTATATACTGGAACTTAACGAAATATTTTATGAATTCTTTGAAATAGAGCTTACCTTCATGTTTGTCTGTTTCTTCAAACAGGAAAAATGTGTAAGCTATATACAGCAGTAAGAACAGGCCGGCTTCGATTTTCGATAATTCCCCGTTGAGTGCAAAGGCAAAGAAAAGTAAAGCTGCAAAGAGCATTATATAGCCGTCTCTCCTTAGCATCTCAACTTCGGTTTTCATTGGAGAAAGAAATGCAGCAATTCCAACAATCAAACCTATGTTTGCAATGTTTGAACCTACAACATTTCCTATTACTATACCACTTGCCTGCTGGATAGAAGCAGCCATCGAAGAAGCAAGTTCGGGAATCGATGTACCGACTGCCACAAGGGTCAGCCCTATAATAAATTCCGAAATTCCAAGCTTCTTTGCAATCGATGATGCAGACTTAACGAAATAGTCTGACCCCTTGACCAGAAAAACCAGGCCAAGCAAAAGAATGAGAAAATTTGTTATGACCATAAAATAACGTCGGATCGATTTTTTCTGTTTACTCTAGTTCTTGATCTGGACCTTAATCTGCAGAACTCTTATTAAAGGTTTTCAGTTAAAAAAGAAATTAAAGATTTTGCTTATTCAGGAAGCTAAAACTTTTCTGGCCACGGATTAAATATTCCTGCTGACAGCCATTCCGGCTTGGAAAGTAACTTTTCAGACCGATAGCAGAGAAATGAACAGAGTTTCGGGCAGGTTAAACTCGGGTATATGAACTCAAAATATATGCCTCGCAATTAAAATTCGGTCACATATAGATTTTTTTTCTTAATAGCCTGCAAGGCATGGCCGTTTTCAGGGAAGTTTTTCTTCATAAGTCGTATGTTTATTTCCTGATAAAGTAATTTTTCCGATTCGATAGCCCTTTTGGAGAGGATTTTCTTTTGTCCATAAAGCTTATAACAGGGCTATATCAGGGGTTTAAACAAAAATCGGGATTATTTTATATCTTTTCTATTTTTCATTAATGCCAGATCTCATATTAATAAAAAATAAAGGGCTTCTAAAGCAAAATATTCATCTTCTAACAAACGTTTTAGTTGAATTATTTTTTATATTATTTATTGCATAATACTGAATGGAGGGTGGGCAAATAAGGGAAATTAGGTAATGGCTATCCTTAATCCTGCAAGGAGAACCTGTAAAAAAGGAGTCCTTACCAGATTGAGAAGTCCATTACAGGCACAGATTATCTGGCTAAAGATGCCCTGGAATGTGCCAGAGGAAAGATTCAGCTTCGGTGTCAGGCCCTGCCTTCAGGGATATAGATGCCTCCTGCTGATTACCAGAAACTCGAACTTTTTGAACGAAGATAACCGAAATAAGTACCGAATCTAAAGGAAATTTGCAACAGCAAATCTGGTAAGGGTCCAAAAGCGTTCGAAGGTTTACGATAAATAATCTATTATGGGGGAAAAATATGAAGACAAGTCCGATTGAAGTTCAGAAGGCTTTGAAGGGTATGGATTATCCTGCAAAGAAGAAAGATCTTATTGAACATGCCAAGAAGCATAAAGCAGGTAAGGATGTAATGTCAGTCCTCGAGGACCTTCCTGACCATGAATACTCCAATGCTGCCGATGTTAGCAGGGAGTTCGCAGGCAAATAACTTCTGAATAAACAGTACTCAGATGGGAGGCGAGTTATAAGCTTTAATGCTGGTCGAAGTTGAGGGATTTCAGGCTGTCTGGTTATCTGAAACATGATGAACTGGTAGACATACAGAACAGGAGAAGGTCCAGATTCTGGAGTTTGTGGCATCAAGACAACCTCTGAAATGTCTATAGCCTCCCATCTAGAGCAGGAAAATATTCCGGAGGTTAAATGCCTCCCATTTTCAAAAATATTTTGGTTTATAGCTTTATTCTCGTCATTTTTTCCTCTTTCTTCTCATTTTCACTTCACTGACCCCTGAATCAGGCTGAGAAAATATAAAACTGTCAGAGGCTAACTTTTCAGACCCTATCCTTTCAGGCTCTTAATATTTTCAGACTTTTACCCTCAATTATTATGCGATCTGACCGTTTCTGGCTGTGAGATTAACTTTTCTGGACTTTTCATGTCACAGGCTTTTATATTGAACTTTATCCCGGGTCATAATAACTGTTTTGAAAATAACTGTCTTATTTACTGCATAGAGGATCGCAAAAAATGCCTTTTAAAGTCCTGAAATAAACTTCGGGAGACTTCATAATAGTTCAAACAGCTGCAACAACAATAAATACTAACATGCCGGATATTTATTATTCAATTAGTTCATTGAGACACACTGCGGAATAACCCATGGGTGAGTGCGGGCTCTTGAATTACTTGATATAAAACCAGGATTAACCGAGGGGGAAATAAATGGAACGAAAAAGTTTCCAGAATAAAGATCGGGACCAGAGCAGAGAAAGCGATTCCGGAAAAGAAGGCGGCTTCGGCAGAGAACCGCAAAAGATGTACACAGCAAAATGTTCTGACTGTGATATAGAAACCGAGGTGCCCTTCAAACCGGACCCTGACAGACCGGTCTACTGCAGGCAGTGCTATGCAAAGAGAAAAAGTAGAAACTTCTAAACCGAATGGGTTATCTGATAGTTTAATTTTGACAGATAAAACAGATACGCTTCGTACAGGCGATTTCTAAGCTGCTTCGAAATCTTATCTGTATCACTTAATTTTTTAATCTATATCACTTAATTTTTAATCTATATCGTTTAATTTTTGATCTTGCTTTATTTGCTTTTTGACGTATATCTATCTCCCTTTATTCTTCTTTCAAGTTTTTCTTTCAGCTTATTGATTCAAGTTCCCTTTCCAGTTTTGTTATATCAAACAATACCCTGAACAGTTCATTCCTTCCATTGTCCCTTACGTCTATTTCTACAGGTTCGACCAGTGTATCTTTAACCGCTCTCCATTGTTCCCTGCGGATGTCGATAATTTCCCAGGGACCGGCAGAACTGTCTTTTACTCTGTCCCTGGAAAGCTGTAACAGCAGGTGTTTCTTTTCTGCAGGGGTAAGTTCTTCTATGCCCCTTACTTCAGCCTCACGGACAGCAGCTTCTCCCAGTTTTGATTTTGCTGCTGCTGGTTCTCCGGGATCTTCTCCGGCTTGTTTTATGAATTCTCCTTCCTCTTCCATGAATTCGCCTCTCTTCTGGTCAGGGTACGGGCCTGAAGGTTCTCGGGTCAAGGTAGATATTCCTCTGGCAGTAACTGCAGATGGTCTCGAGATGTTTTCCTGCAAGAAGAGCCTTATCAACCTCTTCTTCCGGAGAGATATACTGCGTCATTTCCTCCCCGCAGTAAGGGCATTTTATTTTCAGCCAGTCAAGTTTAGTAAGCTGTCTTATGCCCTGTATGAGTTTTCCCAGGGCATCCTCATAGGTATCAGGGTAAAAGATAACCGGCTGGAGATGGCGGATAAGTACAGGCAGTTCGATTCCCGATTCTACAAGCGGTATTATCAGCTGGTCGAGTCCTGCAGCCAGCCCGATCTCCTGGTTCACTTCCGGAGAGCTTACTCCATCCTGTGTGATTAGAGGAATAACGCAGTCTGACTGGCGGACTCCAAAACGTATCCTTTCGGCAAGAGAAAGAATACGAGCTTTCCTGTACAGGGATGAATAGCTCTCTATTTCAACTGCCCAGAGAGTCCTTGCCAGTTCCCGGGCAAGCAATTCATCTTGCTCGCAATGAGATATGTAAATTTTTGTTATCATGCCTGCTGACTTGGTTCACAATTCTTGTTTTCCGGACTTATGTTCTGGTTCGGTTTCCGGTTCAGGCTCGGGTATCGGTTCGGGTGAAGGAACCGGCTGTGGTTCGGGTTCAGGCATAGGTTCAGGTTGAAAAGATGGTACTTTTTCTTCTTTTGGCAAAATGATTCCCCCCTCTAATATAACTTAAAATGCTCTCTTAAGGACAATCTTCTAAGGACAATTTCCTGTCAGTGTTTTTGATTTCCTTGAGGTATTGCCCTCTTATCAATTCGTGTATAATTCGTGTGGCTATGAGTTCCTGTTTAATTTCATTCTGACAGGTATGGGTTCCTGAAGTTATGGTTTATTATGACACATTAGTTGAATAACATTATTTGCAGTCCAGGAGTCATGCATCTCAGTCTGAGGCTAACATGACGCTTGAGGCTTTAATTACTGCATAGACATCATGCCCTTCTTTTAAACCCAGCTTTTCAGCCGAGTTTTTTGTTATGATCGAAGTAATCTCGGTACCTCCCGGAAGTTCGACCACGATTTCCGAATTAACCGATCCGTGTGTTATGCTCTTGATTTTGCCTTTAAGGATATTGCGCGCGCTTATTTTCATCTTATTCCCCATATTTCGGTTTTTATTTATTGATTTTTATTCTCTTATCAATAAGGTTAGTCTTGTGAATTATAGATGCATAGGAATCTGGTTTTCGAAACTTAATTACTGAATTTTAATCTTTGTTAATCTCTCAAATAAAAGCCGTCTCCGAAGGCAAATAATCTGTTAGCAGGTGTTTTTATAACAGGTGAAATATAGATGACACTGTTTAGAACGCTATTCAGATAGCAATATTCAGATAACACTATTCAGAAAATTTTTATTATTCCTGAATAAGAGGTCCTCATGGAGAATAACACTATATATTCTGCCTGTATCCGGCAGTTGATTTACCTGGTAGCTGATCTGTCAGGTAGCGATTTGCTGGCAGCTTGAATTTGCCTGTTTTAAAAATTTCTCCATGCTGGTTTTCCTGTATGGTTTAACTGCCAGCCCTGTTTACTGAATAAAAAATCGCTGATTTTACTGAATAAAAGATCACTGATTATGGTTTTTGTTTGATAAGTGCTGTTTGTGGGCAGTATCTGCTCAGAACTCCCGGCAACGGACTGAAAGAAACATCTGGATGACTGCAGGTCAAATTGCAGTTAAAACAAAAGCTTTATTGAAAAGGCACATCTTTCCGTGTAATTAATCCATGTAATTAATACTTTCATGAAATTAAGTTATGAGGCGTACGATGAAAACCAGAAGTGCATCTATAACTCTTGTTTTACTCCTTACCATAGGGGTTATAACCGCAGTCTCTTTCTCACTCGGCTGTACTGAGCAGGAAGAAACTCCTGCTGAGCCTTCAGATAATACTCCCGTTGAACCTGTAGAAAGCGCTCCAGCTGAACCTGCAGATAATGATTCTGTTGATGCTCCTGCAGAAACCGAAGAGGAAACTTCTGCTGAACCTGTAGAGAACACTCCTGTCGAATCCGCAGGAGTCGTCCCTGAAGAGTCTTCGGGAAGCCCGGAAAGCTCAGGAGTCGATATAGAGGACCTGGAACCAATTTCTGCTGGCAATATCCAGGATACCGAATGGCAGTGGACCGGTTTCCAGGACTCTGACAGCCCTGATAGCCAGATAAAAGTGCCCAGCCCTGAAGATTATACGCTTTCCTTTTTCGCTGACGGCACATACTATATTAAAGCCGACTGCAACACCGGCAGCGGGACATATTCCCTGGAAGGAAATAGGCTTTTCCTTGACCTGCCGGTAACAACTCTTGTTGACTGCGGTCCTGAGTCCATGAATGGCGAATATATGTCTCTTTTACCCACTGTAGAGGCAGCAGCCATTGAGGACGGTCAGCTTGTCCTTTACCCCGGAAATGAAGGTGACAAAATGTTCTTTATTAATGGGGGGAAGGCTGAACGGTAAATGCTTGATTAAAAATAGACCTGGTTAATTGAGGTTCAGACCTGGTTAATTGAGGCTTAGATCTGGTTAATCAAGCCCCAATATTTTTGAGCTTCTTTCTTATTTTTGTTTTTTGGTCAGTGCCGCGAATTTTCTGTAAATTCAAAATCAATTTTCTGGGCATTTCAGGATACTGCATGTGAAACCATGCTAATGATCCTGAATTCCTGGCTCAAAAACTCTTAAAATTTGTAATTTTTCAGAAAAACTAGTGTCATGACAATTTAATTATTGAGCATAATTTATAGTATTTCTATGTCAATACATAACGATTCTTAACTTATAAAATGACCAAAAACTAAATGTTCATGACACTAGCACACTGCCGATTCTTTTGCGACACTACTATTTCTTTTTGCTTTTTCCCACCGATTCCAACAACTTTAAAAACAATGCCCTGTATCAAAATGTGAATTTAATGTTACGGATCAGGGTTAACAATTCCTGATTTATTTCTGAAAAATCCCGGATTTTTTTCCGGTCTTTCAACCGCATAAGCTTTATGAGAGATTAAAATGGAACTCGACGAAGTCATAATTACACGGGCAATTTTTGAAGAGTATTCTAAAACCTTCCTTGAATACACGGACATTGATGTGGCACTCGTAGGAGGCGGACCTGCAAACCTTGTGGCTGCAAAGTACCTGGCTGAAGCCGGGGCAAAGGTCGCTATTTATGAGCAGAAACTGTCCCTCGGGGGAGGGATGTGGGCTGGAGGCATGATGTTTCCGCGCATAGTTGTACAGGAAGAAGCCTGCCGCGTCCTGGACGACTTCGGGATCAGGTATAAGGAGTACGAGCCCGGGTATTTTGTGGCAAACTCCGTGGAATCCGTGGGAAAACTGATCGCAGGGGCAACGTCTGCAGGGGCTGAGGTCTTTAACCTTGTGAGCTTTGAAGACATCATGATCCGGGAGAATGACAGGGTTACGGGCATAGTAATTAACTGGGGACCTGTCACAACACAGCGCCTGCATGTGGATCCTCTCATGATCCGCACGAAACTCGTGATTGACGGTACAGGGCATGATGCAGTCGTCTGCAATACCATTCTCCGGAAAATCCCAAACGCAAAAATAGGGGAATTCGGCATCCTGGGAGAAAAGCCTATGTGGTCCGAGGTAGGAGAGCGCCTGGCTGTGGATGCAACCCAGGAGATCTATCCAGGACTTATTGTGGCAGGCATGGCTGCAAATGCCGCAACCCGTGCCCCAAGAATGGGTCCAGTCTTTGGAGGGATGCTCCTTTCCGGAGAAAAGGCTGCAAAACTTGCCCTTGACAGGCTTAAAAAGATCTGATCTGGCCGAAACCCCTGAGAGAAACCGGATTTTTTCTATTATTCCGGTACTTTTTTATGCCGGAAAACGGTAAGATTTCCTTCTCTTAAAAAGGTCAGCTGCTTTTCCCGGCAAAAACTTTATATAAAAAAACTCCTTCTATAGGTTGCTTCAAACCTGAAGTACCAGACCCTGTGGCCGGGGTAGGGTAGAGGTCCATCCTGTGGCCCTGTGGAGGCTACGACCCGAGTTCGATTCTCGGTCCCGGCCCTTAACTATTTTTTAATTGTCTATTATTGATTTCTCTTTTCTGGTTTCCTCTCTTTATTTCTGCTTCTGTGTTGTTTTAATTACCCTTAATTTAATATCCAGCTGCGCTCTATACTTCAATCTCCGGTTATCAAACAAAGGAAACAGGAACTTATATGAAAGCACTTATTATAGACGGCTACGTAGACGAACCCGCCTGCCTGGGAGTCCCTCCCTATCTTTCCCCTTATCCAAGGTATATAGCAGGAGCTCTGAGAGAACGCGGGCTTTCTGAAAATGACATTCATTACCTGACTATTGACACCCTGAGGGAAAATATTCCCGGAGCTGGCGAGCTTATTGGGAAGGCAGACCTTGTGGTTATTATTGCCGGCATGACCGTGCCCGGCAAATATCTGCGTGCATCTCCCATCTCTCCCGGAGAAATTGAAGCAATTTTCGGGGCTGCAAAGGGAATAAAAGTTATGGGCGGCCCTATAAGGCTCGGCTTCAGCAGCGAAGGCGGGAGGGCTGCAAAGGGCACGGAAAGCGGCATAAGCCTCGGAGATGCCGTACTTGCAAAAATGGACATTGAGGCTTTTATTTACGACCTTTTTGAGGACGGGATCGAAGGGGAAAGAAGTACTGGAAGCTTTCCTGTCAGGCTGAAAGATCAGGAGTCTATTGAGCACCGTTTCAGGACAACATCCGAGATCGGATGCTGGGGTGTCAGAGGGGCTTTTTTGATCAGGCAGCACCCGGATTACCCTCACTGCATGTGTGAGCTTGAAACATACAGGGGCTGCGGAAGGAAGGTTCACTGTTCTTTCTGCACTGAGCCTTTTTATGGGTCTTCGGACTACAGGCCCGTGGAGGATGTTGTTTCTGAAGTTTCCGCACTTTATTCTTACGGAGCACGCTATTTCAGAATCGGAAGGCAGCCTGACCTCTTTTCCTATCATGGGACAGACGCAGGTGGACCAGTGCCGAAGCCTGTGCCTGAGGTCCTTGAAAGGCTCTATAAAGGAATAAGGAATTCCGCACCCGGACTTTCCGTACTCCACATGGACAACGCAAACCCCATTACTCTTGCAACATATCCGGAAGAATCAGAGCAGATTCTGAAGACAATTGTCAAATTCCATACGCCGGGAGATGTGGCAGCTTTTGGTATGGAGACTGCCGATCCCGCAGTGGTTGCAGCAAATTCCCTCAAGGCGACCTCAGAAGAAGTCTTTGAAGCGATCAGGCTGGTCAACAGGTTTGGAGCTGTGCGCGGGGCAAACGGGCTTCCGGAAATTCTTCCGGGCATCAATTTTGTTCATGGCCTTATGGGCGAGACTAAAAAGACTTTCCAGCTCAACTATGCTTTCCTGCAAAAAGTTCTTGATTCGGGGCTTCTTCTCCGGAGGATCAATATCAGGCAGGTCATGGCATTTCCCGGAACTCCAATGTACGGCAGGGACGAAGCTGCAAAGAAGCACAAGAAACTCTTTCTTGATTATAAAGAACGGGTCAGGAAGAATATCGACCTTCCAATGCTCAGGAAAGTAGTTCCTGAAGGTACTGTACTGAGAGATGTGATGTGTGAGGTTCACGACAGGGAAATCACTTTTGGAAGGCAGATCGGTTCTTATCCTCTGCTCGTGGGAATCCCTTCCCTCCTTCCTTTGCGGAAATTCACGGATATCACTGTCACAGGGCACGGTATGCGTTCGATTACCGGAATTCCTTATCCACTGCACATTAACTCTGCTTCCCTGACTCTTATTCGATGTCTTCCCGGGATCGGTAAAAAAGCGGCTGCTTCCATAGCTGCCGGAGTTCCCTATTCAAACAGGGATGATTTTCTTAAAAGAGTAAGCGAGGGAGAAAAGGTCATCGACTTTATTGAAATTTAATGCCCGAAAGAAGGTATGGTACTCTGGACTGTATGGCTCTTCTGGCTGATGTTTCGGTTCTTCAGGCTGATGCCTTTAATTTTTGCTCTGGATAATCATACCCAAAACCTGAGTTAATCTTTTTTTCAATTTTGCTATTTTTTTTCTCTTTTTTCCAAATATAGTTATTCTGGTTTTGTATATTCTTTTTTCCGAATATAGTTATTCTGGCTTTGTATACTCTTTTTTCCGAATATAGTTATTCTGATTTTGTATAACTTTTGTATAACTGCAGTCTTTTTTCTATTTTTTAAATCGAGGTTTTTTCAGACAATTCCTTCTCTTATACACAACATTCTTAAATTTTGGAACTCGAATTTCGGAATTTTTCTAATAAATAGCTATTTATTCAATCCCAAATCATTCTAAATGGGATATTTTTGGGGGATTTGCTTGAGCGATAGCACAGAAAATTTACATAGAGTGAAGATTGCTCTTCAGTTGAGTTTTATTTTGTGGGTCATGCTTGGAATTTTAATTCTTTATGCTACTTTTGAAGAGCAGTCCAGACTGTTCGTGACATTCCTGCTCCTCTGTTCGGTTATTTTTTTCACGCCCTTTCTTCCGGAAGGAACAGATTTACCTGAAGGAACAGGTTACAAAGAAATTGAAAACCTTGAAGGCTACAGGGAAGAATAAATTGAAAAAATAAGTTGTCCCTGCAAACAGGGAGTCCATATTAAAGTTATTTAAATCCTGATTACTCAGGTCTTATCCTATCTGATGATTTTCAAAACTTTTCAAACTAATATCTGGAAAATCTTTTAAGCTTCGCTGACTCTGAGGATGCGGGCAAGCTCGTTTCCTTCAGGTCCTATGGATGATAGTTCGCTCGAAGCTTCGGACTTTGAAATGTATTTTTCTGTCCGGATACTTCCCGGCTCCTCTATTTTAATCGTTATTTCCCCTTCCGTGTATCCTCTCTCAATGCATTCCTTTGCGAGCTTTCCGTATATGCCGGCTATAATCTTAAGGCAGTCAAAAATAACATTCTCTTCAACAGCATTTTTGCCGTCTATAAGGATCAGCCTGAGCTTTCTGAAAACCACTGAGTCTGTTACGAAATCTTTAATTTTTTCCACAAATATGGAAATGGAATCTTTATCCAGAGCGGGAGCCAGCTTTTCATCGCCTGTTATTTCGTTGTCTCCATACATTATCAGAAATGTCCCGCCATCTGAAGTAATTATGAACCGGTTTTCCGCATCCTTATCTTCTATAACAGTTCTCGTAGTATTTTTTCCGTGCTCGATATTGGTAACGTAGAAACCTGACACGTCCAGCTTTTTTACCTTTTCTTCTTTTGAGAGGAATCCGCTTTTTGACCGCACGGGCAGAGTAAGTTTCAGGAGGTCTTCAACTTTCAGTGTATCCTGTATAAAACTCAGTTCAAATTCGTACCTCATGCCGTCGATAGAGCTTACCTGCCACCCTTTAAGCTTCCTGTCTTCGCTTGAAGCATAACAGGTGTGTTCGGCGCCATAAATGCTATTTTCAAAAAAAGGGCTGAGAGCTGTAAGTATCCTGTCTTCCAGCTGCCGTACTTCTATAAGTGCCAGCCTGTTCTGTTTGTCTATATCTTCAAGTTTTTCATTCTTTTTCAACAGCGATATGTTCGCACAGGTCTCTATTGTCTTGGATTTTATCTCAAGAACTTCTCTGGATTCATATCCCAGTGCACGTTCTTCTATACACTCAGTGATTTCTTTCTGGAACCTGTCTATTTCTTCAATTCCCGCCTGAGTAGTCCCCGTCTCTTCGATATTTACCTGTTTTATCTCTTTAATTGACTTTTCAAGAGGGATTACTTCTTTAGAAATCCGTATAAAGTCCTGAATATCCTGAATAAAGTCTCTCTGAACGGGAAATTCCGTTGAGTCCTGAAAGGTATATTTCATTTCAAATCCTCCCCTTTGGAAAAATTGCTTTTTAGAAAACTATGTTTTTTATGTTTAAATTTGTGAGCATATACCCTGGGATGGAAGAATTACCCACTTAAATTAATAAAATGAATTTTTTTATTCGATAGTCTGATTTCTTTTTTAATTATTTAATTTTTTAAAATCACTATTATTTAATCTATTTTTTACCGATACTTTTATTAAAAAATAAATTTTTTTAGAAAGATTTATATCAAATATTTGCGTAAGTTATGTCATATTATCGTCACAAGATAATATGAAAAGACATTATTAAAAGACATTATGAAAAGACATGTACCTGGTTAATGCTGATTTATTATCCCCTGGTGGTTTTCTTTAGTGAATTCACTGTTCAGGATTAATAAGTATATGTCTGATGCACCAATCTGACCGGTCGGCCAGGTATCAAAACGGGGTTGACTTACAATTCCCCTGATGCACAAGAATTAACGGGGTCAATTTTCTTGCTGCTCCAGAGGAAAAGCCAGCATATTTCCTCCCGAAAGGGTTTCAGAAAAGTGATGGCTTTCTTAGATATTAATTAAAGGCAATGTTAATCAGATCACTTTAATTCAGGGGGTGAAGGGCAAAGCAGTTTAGTAAAATATAAATTGCAAACTTATTACAGTCTTATTTTGTTTATTTCTTAACCACTCTATATATCTAATAATTTCTTGACTGTTTATGGGATTGTATACTTACTAACTGGAATCTGCTACAACTCGCCGACTTTACAATATTATTTACACTATGATAAAAATGAAGTTTCAAGATTTAGTTAATCAAAAATGTGCGGAATCTAGGTGCAGAACATGAAACAAAAATTAATATTATTCAGTGCACTGCTGATCATATCCCTTTTGGCAGGGACAGCAGGTGCAATTGGAGAAGCAGAAAATACAGATACTGTCTCGACCGGGATGACCGAGCCGAGCGTCAGCATTGCCTACAACGAAACCGGTCCTTTCAGGATGGGAGATGTTGTAAAGATCACTGCAACCTTCAGTGAACCTGTATATGATGCAGTGGCAATAGTTGGGTATAGCGTTCTCACGCCCGATTACTTTAACATGACCAACCTCAGCAACACTGTCTGGTCTTATGACTACGAAGTCCCGGCAGGTATAAATGATGCTGTGAATGTGACGGTCTATGGGATAGGTGGAACCGTAGACTTAATTGAGAAAACCGATATTCATGCTTTCGTGGTTGATAATGAAGCTCCGAGATTTGACAGAATTCAACCCAGCTCCACATATGTAAATACGGAGTGTGTTGTCTTCGAGTTCAGTGCTTTTGACAAACTGGACAATACAGTTGCCTACTCTCTCTTTATCAACGGTACTGAAAAGAAATCAGGAATTATAAATTCCAACGGAAGTGTAAAGTACGAGGTTGAAAAATCCGACAACTATTACCAGTGGGAAATCGTACTCGAGGACGATGCCGGAAATATCGGTGGCAGTGGACTCCAGGACCTGTATGTGGACACCAAGGATCCGAGCGTAACTCTTGTTTCTCCAGAAGATGGATTCGTTGACACAACAGGACTTCTGAACTTTAATTTCACATGCCGGGACACTTTGTCCGCAAACTGCGGCCTTGACCTTGATTACCAGCTGTATATAAATGGAGAACCTGAACTATTATTGGGTTCCGGTGAAATAGCTTCAGGGGAATATGCAGAAATTCCATATACAGCCCTCTTTGACGGCGCATACAACTGGTCTGTCCTTGTTGAGGACAAAGCAGGAAATAATTGCTCAGGTAAAGTCAGGAACTTCTACGTGAATACTGAAGGGCTTATTGTCGAGCTTATCTCTCCGAATAGTCTTGTTGACGGTGAGCTTGTCACTGCAGAACAGAAGTTTAACTTCAGTGTAATGGGAGGAGCAGGGCTGCCCTTTGGGTACGAACTGCTCATCAATGGCACGGAAGTTAAGAACGGCACTTCAGTTATCGGTGAAGAAGGGATAAGCTTCTGTTCCGTGGATGCAACGGTTGCTGACGGAATGAACATCCCCTGGACCGTGCGCATCACTGACTGTGCAGGCAGAATCTATCAGCCTGATCCGTTTTTCATTTCTGTTGATACCACTGCCCCTGCTCCTGTATCGAACCTGACTGTTGTCGATGCTTTCAGTGATACTACATGGTATTATACATACGATGAGCCCGGGCTTTACGTTTGCTGGGATAAAAATACTGAAGAAGACCTGTACGATGGAGCAGACGCTTACTATGGGACTCCATATGCGGTTTTCATCAGCGATTTTGAGCCTTCAGGCATTGAAGAAATGGAACTGGCAATGCCTGTAAGCAGCATCTATGACACTATAGACAATAAGGCTCTGTTTATGCACATTGGAATGTATCAAGGAAAACCCCTCGTCTATGGTAAAGACTACTGGGTTGCTGTTATCGCTCTGGATAGAGCTGGCAACTATGATGAATGCTTTACTATGTGCGGGCCTGTCCAGACATACGAAGATATGGATCTTACACTTGATGCAGGCTGGAACCTGAAATCCGTACCCAGGAGACTGGCTCCTTTCAATGCTGACACATGCTCGGTCTTTGGAGAAGGCAGCACAGTAATTTACTGGGACGGTGCCTGCTGGCAGTTCCCGAAGACTATAGAACCATGTAAGGGTTACTGGGTCTACACTCCGGAAGCCTGTGAAACCAATGTAAAGTTCAAGCCAATGCCTGTCGGCAGTGCAACACCGGATGTTCCTGCTTCTCTCGACCTTTGTGCAGGCTGGCAGATGATAGGACACACTTCAACTCAGCCTGCTCACTGGTCTGAGACTCTGGGTTCATTGCAGAGTGATAAGATTATTGCAAACTATAAGTTCTCCAACATAATCACGTATTCTCAAAATGAAGGCTGGGGAGGCACGATTAATCTTGGATTCCTGGATCTATTCGCTCAACCAGAGTCTGAGATCCCATACCCGGTTCAGACTCTTGAGTCCAGCGGTGCTATGGTCCCTGGACAGGGATACTGGATTTTCATGAAAGAAGACGGTACTTACGCATCCATTGAAAATGTAGAACTTTATCAGGCTGAATAAGTCCCGGTGAAGGGCCAATTTTAAAAGCAAGTACTTTTCAGCCAGTTGAGGCTGAAAGGTTCTTTTTTCTTTTTTTGCTTGCTAGCAATTGGAGGTAAATTATGAACAAAATATTGAAAAATAGTTTCTTAGGAACAGCTGTACTAATTTTATTTTTCTTAATAGCTGCCCATCCAGGTATGGCTGAGGATGTCCCTCCTCTCCCTATGACAGTAAATGGGGTTGCCTTTATTGATGGCTCTCCTGCTCCTGTAGATACTGCTGTTGCAGCTTATCTTAACGGAGAGTACGTAGAACAATTTCTGATTAATAATCCCGCGGGAAATTTCACTTTCTATATCTCAGGTAAAGCCGAAGATGAAGGAAAACCTGTTACTTTTACAATTGATGAAAAGGATACTGGCAAGAGTTTTACCTGGAAGTCAGGAACAGTAATTTCATCCGTTGAACTTTCTGTCGGCGATTCCGGGAATTCTAAAAAGAGTTCAACTTCAAACTCGGGTTCAGGATCACTGGCAGTGTCCGGGGATAAGGAAGAAGACAGGGAGATTATTGAAAATAGCGCAGTAACTCAACCGGATGTCGAGGTTCCGGAAGTAACGGACGAGGAAAAAACTGTACAGGAAAGTGCAGATGATGAAGTAAAGGTCGAAAAGACTGAAGGATCCTCTGACGAGTCTTCTAAAAAAGGCAGTGCTCCGGGTTTCCAGATAATTTATGCAGTTGCAGGCATTATTCTGCTCACTTTCGGGTCAAAGCTCTGGAGGGACTCGAAAAGGAAGCCCTGAAGGATTTTCCTTAATGGGTTTTTCGGATACGTAAAAACCTCAAGGTGATATGATGACCATCAAGGACAAACACTTAAGAACTTTAGTGTGCCTGGTTATCCTGGTACTGGGTATATCCCTTATTCCGGCTGCATCTGCCAGCGATATTCCTTCTATCCCCAACGTATTCCAAGGAAAATTGATCACAGAAGGCGCAGATGTACCTGAAGGAACTATAATCTCAGCTTATATAGATTCAAAGCTTGTTGGCTTGAAAACTATAGAGACAGAAGGTGAGTATCAGTTAGATGTATCAGGTACAGAAGAGGACAACGGGAAAAAAATAGTTTTCAAGCTGGGTCTTGTGGAATCTCCCGTTTCTGCAACATATCAGCATGGAGCTTCCCCGGTTACGCTTGACCTTCCTTTCAAGGGGGATTTTGTGCCTCCGGTTATAGAGAGCTGCTATGCATCTCCTGTTTATATCCTGAACGACGGGAAGGATTACTCAACTGTCAATGCAAAAGTTTCGGATGAGCTGTCCGGAGTTATGTCAGTAACCCTCGATCTTACCCCCATAGGTGGAGGAGTAGTATCAATGACACCTGAAAAAGGAGGCATTTATACCTGCAATGTGGACAGCACTCAGGCAGGAGAATTTAAATTCACCCTTACAGCAACGGATTACTTCGGTAATAAAATTACAGATTCTAATAGCATCTCGATCACTGCAGTTAAAGAAAATGAGCTTATAGCAAAGTTCGGAGGGGCTGACAGCAGCTTCTCTGCCGAAGAAATCAAAAATATTGTAAGTGACGGTAAAATCTCCAGCGCGGTCAAATATGCAATTCTGAACATTTACTATGCTGACGGGTGGGATAGGATATGAGGCAGCCTGAGTTTAAAATTGCGTTTGCGTTACTCATGGCTTTGATTTTATGTGCAGTTCCGGCTTCTGCAGGCAGTGCAGAAAGGGTTCTTCCGTCTTCAGTCAGTGCTAATGAGGTGTTTCAGGTAACAGTCAATGTAGCTGATTACGGCGCAGCAGGTCAGGTGCTTGAAAAGCTTCCTGCAGGTTTCACATTTGTCAGCTCAACCCTTCCGGAAAAAGCTGTAACTGTAAACGGAGATAAGGTCTCCTTCCTGCTGATGACAGAAAAAAGCTTCAGCTACACTCTTAAAGCTCCTGCATCATCCGGAACATACCAGTTTTCGGGTATTTTAAGGGACATAAACAAAGCTGAATTCCCTATACTCCCTTCAAGCTCTTCCATTAAGGTCGGGTCAAGCTCTGGCGGGGGTTCAGGCGGCGGCTCAAAAAGTTCAGGCAGCAGTTCAGGCGGCGGAGCCGGAGGTTCCCCGGAACCTCAGAACAATGTTGAGGCTAAGGAGCTTTCCCAGTCGTATGTTTCTGACGGAAAACACGTAAGGTTCGATTTCCCCAATGGTGTAACCTGCATAAGATATGTGGAGTTTGATGCCAGAAAGACCCTCGGGAAGATCACCACTATTGTTGAAATGCTTAAAGGCCAGTCGAAGCTGGTCCCGAGCCTGCCTGAAGGCACGGTTTATAAAAACGTAAACATCTGGGTGGGTTCCGGAGGAATCGCAAATTCCGATAATATCAAAAACGCGGTAGTTGGCTTCAGGGTTGAAAAAACCTGGCTTGATAAATATGGGGTTGACACGGATGACAAAGATTCGCTTAACCTCTGGTATTATGACAAAGGATGGACTAAACTCGAAACCACCAAACTGGATGAGAGTGACAGTACCTATGTCTATTATGAAGCCAGGACTCCGGGATTCGGGTCATTTGCAATTGTTGCAGCCGAACCCGCTTCAATAGAAATCGAGCCTGTTGATGAAGATACGGAAGGCAATATCTCTTCCGAGCCACAGAAGCCTGTAAGGAACTGGCGTTCTATGCCTGGATTTGAATCTGCTGCTCTTCTGGGAGCAGTCGGAGCTGCATATTGCGTCATGAGAAGGAAGTTTTGATGCCCGATAAATTTACGGTTTAAAGCAGCTTTAAACGCTGCTTTTTTCTCTTTTTTCACCCGAATTCCTTCTCGCCTGAGTCCCGTCTCGGGAGTACGGTGTCCTTCTCGCCCGAGTCCCGTCTCGGGAGTACGGTGTCCTTTTCACCCGAATTCCGTCTCGGGAGTACGGTGTCCTTTTCACTCGCTGCGCTCGCTCAAGAGGACTAATTTTTGGGCATTATTCCTAAGCTAAGCTCAAGAGGACTAATTTTGAAGTTTTAATCAGTGAGATTCACTAAAAGGGCTATTTTGTGGTTATAATCCGAAAACAAAAGATAAGCAAAAATAAGAAAAAAATGATCCTGATTAAAGGACAGATATGTCTTTTTTATAAAATGATATACATCAGCCGGGATTCGAACCCGGGTTCGAGCGTTGGCAACGCCCGGTGATGACCGCTACACTACTGATGTTCTGTGATGACAGGGTGCCTGCCGCTTTCTTATTATGGATTTTTTTATTAATTAAGTTAATCCCTGAGGGATTTTTTAGTATGCTGTTAGATGGGAAGTTACTCAGATTTTATTTATGATGGACTTTTTACCTCTTCTGGATCTATTATTCTTTTGTCCGTTACAACACCTTCATATTTTAACATATACTAATAATAATTCTGTATCAGGTGTGTTATTTTTACATTCATATATAAAGAGAAACCTACCAGAGACAACGCATATATACGTTTTTTACGCATTAGAATGTTTGAACCAACTTATTGATGTCGTGTGTGTAACATCGAAAATTGTTAATTTTTAAAACGGTTTTTAATCTTTTTTCGATTATAAAGCAGAAATAGGGTAGAATGTGAAACGAAGAAATACGAAAACATTCTAACAACGGCGCATCTGGAGATTTATCGAAAATATATTCAAATAAAATCTTTTAATCTCATTTTTATTTTCCTCTCTTTTTTTTAATTATTAAATATAAGGAAAATTTATTCGACTGAATTTATATCTCTTCCAATTATCTAAATATAAAGGCCCTATATGTGGAGGCTTAAATTGAAAGAAACAACATATGATAAAATATCCGGAGGGCATGTCCTCATAATCATTTTAGGGATAACTGTGCTGGCTTTTTTAATGCTGGCGAGTGTCGCAGGCGCAGTGCCATTTGCATATATTACGAACTACGACGACAACACTACTTCTGTAATTGATATAGCAACAAACACTGTTACCTCCACGGTACCCGTAGGCATTCGACCTTGTGGAGTTGCGGTCAGTCCGGATGGAACTAAGGTATATGTGGCTAACGATGACAGCAATAATATCTCTGTAATTGATGCAACAACCAGCACTGTTACCTCCACGGTGCCTGTGGGACATGCTCCTTATGGAGTTGCAGTAAGTCCGGATGGAACAAAGGTATATGTGGCGAACCAAAACGACAGCAGTGTCTCTGTAATTAACACAACGACCAGCACTGTTATCGCCAGTGTTCCAGTAGATTACAGTCCTTCTGGAGTTGTAGTCAGTCCGGATGGAACAAAGGTATATGTGGCGAACTACGGCAGTAACACTACTTCCGTAATCGATACGTCTAATTACAGTATTACCTTCACGGTGCCTGTAGGAATTGCTCCTTATGGAGTTGCGATCAGTCCGGATGGAACAAAGGTATATGTGGCGAACTATGGCAGCAATACTACTTCTGTAATTGATACAGCCACAAACAACGTTATAGCCTCTGTGCCCGTAGGATGGAGTCCGGTTGGAGTTACAATTGCACCTGATGGAACAAAAGTATATGTGGCTAACCTGGGTAGCTCCAATGTCTCTATTATTGACACCGCTACAAACACAGTTACAGACTCTGTGAATGTAGGAATCGCTCCTTGTGGAGTTGCAGTTACCCCGGATGGATCAAAGTTATACGTAACGAACGCCGGTGACAACACTACTTCTGTAATTGACACCATAACCAACAACGTTACAGTCACTGTGGCTGTGGGAAAAACGCCCATCACCCTGGGTCAGTTTATAGGGGGACCAGTAACAGCAAGCAACACCAGTAGAGACACAGAAACCGATTGTAAGGGGATAGAAGATTATGTCCCAGATTATGCAGGTGGCGCTGTTATTCATATAAAAAATAGGGTTGGAAATGATATCGTCGTATCCTGGGCAAAGGAAGGTTCCCAAAAAGCTGTTTTCCAGGTGAATATTCCTGCAGGGCAAACGCGCACAGTCACAGCCCCTTCGGGTTCTTATGAAGAATATATCCGAGCAGGATGTTCATGGTATATAGTAACCGATGGGCATATTGTTGTGGAATCTGGTTATGAATACAGCCTGGAATACTATACGGTTGTAGATAACAATACTATAGTATATGATGGAACTGGATTTAAACAAATACCTGATAGTCAAGCCCCGAAAATCTGACCAGCTTCAATTACAGGGTTACAGGGTAAGCGCGTAGGGTCACGATGCCCTTCCATTCATGAGGCTGCCCGACAATTACTGCCAGTAAAAACTTAATTCCTTTTTTGATTTAAAGGCTTTATATGCCTTATTTTTTATGTGCTTTTGCCCTGAAATAGAATTGTTGAACAGCATTTTTGGATGGGGCGGACACCTGCAGGTTGATTTTATACATTTTTCCGGGAATTGTGTTTTATATCATTAAGCCCGTATAGACGACATCTTCCGGAAGCTGGCAGCTAAATTTTTAACTGATCCCTGTAATATACTGATTTCTGTACCTGTCTTCTTACTTTGATATTGAATTTTACGAGTGATGAGCTTTGAGTGAGCTTGAAAAACTGATAAATCTTGCAAAAAATGCAGCCGATAAAATACGCAGGCATAAATTTGTGCGCGTGATTTCACATAACGATGCTGACGGGCTAACTTCAGCCGGAATAATGGCCCACGCCCTTTTGAGGGCTGGCATCCCTTTTCAGCTTTCAATAGCCAGCAAGCTGGACGGGGCTGTAATTGAAGAAGTGAACAGGAGCATCTCTTCAGGAGAACTTGTCATTTTCTGTGATATGGGCAGCGGGCATCCAGAACTTATTAAACAAGTGGGCGCGGATGTTGTTATAATTGACCACCACCAGCCAGTAGGGCAGTCCCCCGCAAAAGCTGTGGTAAACGCACATATGGTAGGAATAGACGGGGCAACGGATATCTCGGCTTCAGGAACCTGTTATCTTGTAGCTCGGGAACTCGGGACAGGAAACATCGACCTTGCAGGGCTCGCAATTGCAGGGGCAGTTGGAGACAGGCAGCTTTTCCGGACTGCAAATGCTTTCATCCTGGAAGAAGCCTTAAAATCAGGGGTTGTTTCCATCAGAAAAGGGTTAAAAGTCGGGGATGGAAATCTTGCAGACGTGCTCGCATACAGCAAAGAGCCTTTTCTAGATGTAACCGGTTACCCGGAAAAAGCGGCGGAATTCTTAAATCAGCTTGGGCTTTCCGGAAACATTGAAGATCTTTCCGAAGAAGAGACCTCAAAACTTGCCAGTGCTGTTGCCCTGAAACTTGTCAAACAGGCAAGCCCTGAAGCAATTGAAGCGGTTATCGGGGAAGTTTTCCTGCTCAACCGGGAACTTGTCCACAATGTTTATGATTTCATTTCCATACTCAATACCTGCGGGAAGCAAAAGGTTTACGGGCTTGCCCTCGCTCTCTGCCTGAAAGACGCAACTATCCTTGATGAAGCCTTTTCCCTTACAAAGGATCATGAAAAGAATCTTGCCATCGATATCCGGAAAAATGTGGAAAATATTCGCAAAGGGGAAAACCTCTGGTATATCAGCACGGTTGAAGCCATCTCGACAGGGGACCTTGCAACAACCGTAGTCAGATACCTCCATCCCGAGCTTCCTTTTATCTGTGTAAACGAATCTGAAGGTATTTTAAAGGTTTCTGCCCGAGGTACTCGTGAACTCGTTTCAAAAGGGCTTGACCTTGCCTTTACCCTCAGGGAAGCTGCTGGTGCTGCAGGCGGAAACGGAGGAGGGCACAGTGTTGCATCCGGAGCTTCAATACCCTTGGGAAGTACGGAGGAGTTCCTGAGCATTGCAGACCGTATAATCGGGGAGCAGCTCAGGAAAAACGCCAGTGGGAAAGTAAAATGATAATTTCAATGGGAAAGAAGAGCAAGTAAACGTGATAAGCATAAATAATGAACAAAAACTGATCCTGAAAACCAGCCGGCAGAAATTGAATGGTAAAAACAGAGTAAGCAAAATTAAAATAACCAGAGGCATAGAACTGGTGTAAAAACGCAGAGGCGAATTTATGAAAATTACAGGCACAATTGAGTTTCCAGACCCTGAATCAAGAAAATCCGCAGCCAGAATACTGAAAGCCCTTGCCCCGGATAATCTGAGGAGCATGGAAAGCGAGATAAGCAATGATAGGGTTGCTGTGCGTTTTCATTCTGAGAAAATCGGTTCTCTCCTTGCGACCATTGATGATTTTCTCATGAATGTTAAGATCGGGGAAGGGGTCGAGCAGACTCTGGAAAAAGAAAGGTAAGAAGCCAGAAATAAAAAGAAAATAATTGAGCAATTGAAGGCGTGGAATAAAAACAAAAAATTAACGGGAAACATTTTACAGTTTCCCTCTCATTTTACAGTTTCCCTCTTGCTGATTCTCTTTTCAATTTGCAGCTCCTTCTTTCCAGAGCCTTATCAGTTTTATGAGTCCTTCGTCTGTTAGCTTGGTTTCTGTCCCTGGGATAGGTAGGCCGTTTTTATAGATGTGTATTGCTTCCTGGAGTTCTTCCGTGCTTATGTTTTTCCCATCCAGGGAGGTCAAATCGTCCCATGGGTTCCAGTCAACGACTGTCCAGTTCCAGGTAAGCATAACATTTTCGTTTCCTGTTATGACAAGCACGGTAACATCATATGTTCCTGGAAACAGAGTACTTTCCGAATATGAACTGCTTTTAACACCGGTTTCGGTAAGTTTTTTCGTTCCGTTAACATACCAGTTTGCACTGGTGTTATGATTTGTGCTGATATTGAATTCCTGCCTTTCCCCTTCATAGGTAGTGATATTTCCTCCGGGACTTGAAGAGATAATTGATAGAGGGCTTACTGTTATATAACCGGGTTTTATTTCGGTGTCAAAACCTTTCCTGTTGCTTGCATTTAATGAAACGGTATAATTTCCGTAAGATGTGTAGGTGCAGACAGGGTTTTTGGTTGTTGAGTCTGTAATCCCGTCCCCGTTAAAATCCCATTCCCATGACAGGGCACCTGTTGAAAGGTCAGTGAACTGGACTGTAAGAGGAGAAACCCAGCTGGTAATGTTTGATGAGAATCCAGCTTCTGGCAGCTCATTGACAGTTGTAAACGCCTTTATACAGAGGTTTGTTTCCGCGTATTCGACAACTGATGTCAGGTCCTTCCAGCTGTTCCCGTCCCGGCTTACATAGCTCTCCCCGGGATTTGCCTGTGCCTTACTGCTGTAATCGAGGTACTGTTTCTCAACTGCAAGAGGGTATACGTAAGAAGGATTCCTGCACTTTATAACAACAGAAAATTTCTCTCCCGGAATCAGGTTTACAGGAGAATTAAGTATGTGGGTGTGATATCCGGGAAATGAGCAGGTACCGCTTTCCTTTACAGCATAATTTTTTAATGAATTAATCGGGCCGTTTGTCGGGTTTTTGTATACATAGATCTCATAAGCCGTATTGAGATCTGTAGTATAGAACCCTATAGCTTCCAGTTTTTCATTTCTTTCCGTGGTAAAAACATTGCTTCCCCAGGCGGTTAATTCGGAATAACCTATTTGGGTTATCCAGCCGAGGGGGTCATACTGGTAGATATAGTCAAAATTCTCTTTTTCCGAAGCCGTAAAGACTGCATTTTCTCTGTATCCAATACTGGTATCATAATAGGAAATATAGAAATATCCATCTTCTCCCCAGGATTCTCCCCAGCTGTTCTTTACAATAAAAGCTCCATTTCCTGATGGAACCTGTTTGAACCTGTGTCTGTCAAAGGAATCATCCCAGCCTACTATGGTTATCGCATGATTTGCAGAATTTGATCCGGTGTATCTGTAGGTGTAATTCTTATCATGATAATCCGGCAAATTCCAGCATATTGTAGAAAACACAGCTCCCTTATCCATAAGTGCCCTTTTAATTAACTCGTTATCCAGAGGCCCGGTTCTCTCAGGCAGTACAACTACTTCCTGAACATGTTTCTGCACAGGAAGCCCTGCAGGGGAATTGACCGAGTTTTCATTATATGGGTCTGCAGATTCATTTACAGGCCCTGACCAGCGGGTAAGATATGCCATGGCTATGAAAGAATTTCCGCCGTTATCGGGAGTCAGGTCAAAACCATCGGAATAGTACCTTGTGACAAGATTTTTCATGTTATTTTCGGAAAAGTCTCTACTATTTCCCTCTGTCCCCAGAATATAAGATTCAAGGGATGCAAGGCTTGAAAAAGCCCAGCAGCTTCCGGTGTCTCCCTGGTTTTTTACAGATGTAATCCTTCCCTGTTCACGCAAATCATACGTTGAAGGGAGTTCCGAACCCTGCGCCCTGAGCAGAAGCTTTCCCCCTTTCTGTGAGAGTGCTGGTATATTTACCGGAGGGGGGGTATACCCCGGGCCTGAGGCATGCCCGTAGTCACAGGATGAAACAGGCTCTAATGATTCTGATTTTCCGGGGTTCAGAAATTCCGGGTTCAGAGGTGCTTCTTCAATTGCAGTGTCTGAAATTGATGTGCTGTTCAGGGGCGGCTCTAAGTTTTCGGCACTTCCGGCTGCGAGGTTCGGGCTGATGGACAGAGACGAAAATAAGATTATCATTGAAAGCAAAAAGGAATTTATCTTTTTCAAAAATTCTCGGCCTCGGGTGGATTGGTTTTCAGTTAGATGAAAGACAGCATGGAGTAACTGGCATAGCAGGCATATCTCTAACTATTAATTTATATACTGTCAGCCAATAGCAGTCCGGTCTTCTACAACTATCATTGCAATCAGCATGACCCCCAGTAAACCCCCATTAATTATCTATTCACATGATTAGTTTATAAAATTTGTGTATAAGTTCCTCTCTAACATAATTCATTTTTATTGTCCAATCCATAATTTATGCTTTTAAATTTCTTTTTTCATAGAGCCTCCTTGAGTAAATTTTTTAAAAATAATCATGGATATTTGCTCAGTGTAAGCAGGGCTAATATTAACCTTTATAACCTTAATAAGCCTCAATAACCCTTGATACGTCCCAATGGCCTGAATATGCCTCAATAACCCTTGATACGTCCCAATGGCCTGAATATGCCTCAATAACCCTTGATACGCCTCAATAAACCTCAATAAACTTTTATACGTCCCAATGGCCTGAATATGCCTCAATAACCCTTGATACGCCTCAATAAACCTCAATAAATCTCAATAAAATACCTTAATAAAACTACAATAAAAATTTCCAATAAATATAAAAAGTCACAATAGAAAGAGACATTAAGTTTGCCTTTCCATATTCTAACAGGGCATAGTTAGAGGGGGTAAAAGTCTGTTTTCGGAAACACTTGCAGATCTTGAAAATATCAGCAAAAAAGACCTTGATAAGGAAATTCTGAGAGCCGCAATGATCGCAGAACTGGATGCTGTCAATCTCTATGAACAGATGGCAAACCTGACAAAAAACGAAGAAATACGTACTATCCTGCTTGATATTGCACGGGAGGAAAAGATCCATGTCGCCATGTTTGAAACCGTACTCCTGCAGGCGGACAAAGAGTTTTTAAAGATTTATGCGGATTATGCACTTGCCAGAAAATAAAAGAAGAATATTTCCCGGTTTTTGTGGTTAACTGGTATCCTTGAATGACCGCAGGTTACATCTCAAATCCTTTTATACATGCGTCACACTTCAATTCCTTTCATATACGCATCGCACTTCTCTTGAAACCGCCTGTGTGCAGACGATCGGAATGAAAGCATCAGCCGCTCCGGAGGGGCTGGATTCCGAAATTTACTGTCTTTTTTCAAGCTTTGCCGCATAACCATTTATATCCTGCGCTGCCATATTTTCTATTGATCTCCCATGCTTGAAGAATATGAGAAGAAAAGGGATTTTAATAAGACCTCCGAACCCCCTGCCAGAGGGGAAGAGAAGAATTCCGATAAGCCTGTTTTTGTGGTTCAGCGCCATGATGCGACCAATCTCCATTATGATTTTCGCCTGGAAATGGACGGAGTCCTTAAGAGCTGGGCAGTTCCTAAAGAGCCTCCGAAAAGCCCGGGAACCAGGAGGCTCGCTATCGAGACTGAAGACCATCCACTCGGATATGCAGACTTTGAAGGGGAAATTCCAGAAGGACAGTACGGAGCCGGCAGAGTTGAGATCTGGGACAGGGGTACTTTTGAACTTCTAAAACGCAACGAGAAAGAGATTATTATAACGCTTCACGGGGAAGAACTTGAAGGAGATTACGTACTGATAAAAACAAAGTACGGAAAAGAGGATAAAGGGTGGCTATTTTTTAAGAAAAAAACCGGTTAAGCCATTGAATAGCTTATTCCAAGGCGTGAAGTCCCTTCCTCGCCTTCATCAAAACTCAGGGAGGAGAAGTTCACGCATTTAATAATTTAAACGATTGCGAAGTTAAGCGATCGAGACATTATTCCTTGAGAAATTAATGCAGGAAATACTCTTAACCAGGGTAAACCGACAAAGTTATTGAAGGTAAAAGGAAAAGGTGTTAGAGGAATAATCAGTAAAATGAGATAATCGGTAAAAAATGCTGGATAAAAAAGATTACCGGTAAAAAGTACTGGATAAAAGAGATAACTGGTAAGAAGTACTGGATAAATGGATGATTTCCAAAATACAGAAGGATAACAGGCAAGAGAAGAGGGGCTTCGTCGGCTGTTTTTCGGCTCAAAACTCTGGCTCTTGATCTCTGGCAAAGGAGTGATCAGATGGGGAAGGCTACGGAAGAAAAGGTAAAAATAAAGATTATTGAGACTGCAGGAATTAACTGCTGTGTTGCAGCCTGCGACGGGCAGAAAGTGCACGATAAAATTGCAGATGCTTTCCGCAAAAACAGGATTGTTGAGCTTTCTTTTGCAGAAACCAATGAACTTACTCCTGCCTTCTTAAATTCGGCTGTGGGGCAGCTTTATGGGACCTTCCAGGCTGAGATCATTGAAAAAAGCCTTTCTTTTACTGACCTTGACCACGAAGATGAGATCGTCCTTAAGAGGGTAATGGAGCGGGCAAAAGTCTATTTTGAACATGCATATTCCTGCAGGAAAGCACTCAGGGATGTGATCGGGGGCGAAGATGCCTAAGAGTGTCCACCGCGCAACGGTCTATCCTGTAAGGCGCAGTGCGAGGCTCCGCCCCGGTAAAACCCTGCCTGTAAAACCAGGTCCTGCTCCTATCCATTCAATAGAGACCTATGACTTTCCTGAAGAAAGGAGTTATTTCTTTGATACTAATATCTGGCTCTATATCTACGGTCCTATAGGCTGGCCTGACCAGAAGTCGGCTGTCTATTCCAGGGCTCTAAGGGAAATCAGGAATTCAAACGGCACGATTTATATTAACTGCATGATTATCTCGGAGTTCATCAATGCCTTTTCGAGAATTGAGTTCAAACAGCAGACCACTCACTCAAGGTATAAGGATTTCAGGAACTCCATCGGCTTCCGCCCGGTTGCCGAAGATATCGCCTCAAACGTGAAAAAGATCCTCAGAAATACTCTCGCCTGTGATAATGATTTAAAAGTAATAGACCTGCCTGAAATTATGAGCTTTTTCGAGCAGGGGAAATATGATTTTAATGACCTCGTTTTTGCAGAGATCTGCCGTTCAGGGGAAATGGTTTTTGTAACACATGATAAGGATTTCAGCGAACTTGGGGTCGAGATTTTGACTGCAAATGAAAAGCTGCTGCGAAGGTGAGCAGGAAATCAGGCTTTTTGGCGACTTTTTCGGTTTGGCTTGAAGGGTAAGGAGAGTAGATTCCTCATTTTTCTTTTTCAGCTTCAGCCTCAAGGTACAGTTCAATTGCTTCTTTTATTCTCCTGTTTAACTCGTCGAGTGTTTCTGCCTGCGTATGACATCCCGGAAGTTCAGGTACAGAAGCTACGTAAATTCCATCTTCGTCCTGTTCGATAACAACAGTAAATTCTCTCACTGACTGGCCTCGTCTTTCAGATACAAATCATATTCCAATGATTTGATTTATAGCTGTGTTTACTTCTTCGTTTATTCTTTGCAGGTCTGCTTTCCGGAAGAGGATCTAAAATTCATAAATTAATCACAATATGTTCGTGCTTATTCAAGCATGTTCATCACATATTCATTACATGTTCATTCTGGTAGGTTTGGAGTGTTTGTCCCCTTTATGTCCCCGGAAGTGTGCCTAATTTGCTGTAAATTTGAAGTCAAGTTTTTGTGTATTATGGGAAAATTGATCTCCCGATATGCAATTTTCTACCAAATAACTTCTGAGATTTGTGATTTTACAGAACTTATGTTACACTGTCCTTTGTCCCATTTACAAAGTATTTTCTTTTTCAACTGTAGTCCCCGATAGAATATATGCTGTTCCTTTTCCTGTAGTGCCAATTTGTTCAAATATTTTTAAAGAAACTAGTTCTGCAAGGTCTCTTGAAGCCGTTCTCTTAGTTATATTGGATATTTCCTGATATTCTTTATTGGTAATCTTTCCCTTCTCTTTTACATAGAACACAGCCTTAATTTGCCTTTCATTTAGCCCAAGCCCTTTAAGATAGTCTTCGTTAAAAATTCCTTTCCTGAATATTACGCGGAAACCCTGATACTCTTCAAAAACAGGCTCAGGAACATCTGCTCCCTTACAGTAATTTATTATCTTTTCAATGCCGCTGCCCCACTGTTCAATTATTTTGGTATCAAAAAAGACTTCTGCTATTCCTTTGTTCCTCAATTTCGAAGCATGAGGCTTGAAAAGCTCTTACAGTGTAAGCCCAGGAGGTAATCCACCCGGACTCCAGACTATCAGTTCGTTGTCATAAATCCGGATTTCGATTTGGGACATAATTGTGTAATCCCTGTGGCAGACTGCATTTACAACCGCCTCCCTGACTGCTTCTAATGGGTAGTCCCAGACCTCTTCCCTTTCGGGCCTGCCGGTCATAACAAATGAGGGTCTAAAGTGAAGTGGAACATGAGATAAAATATTTTCATGCACACTATTAAAAAAAGAGTGTTTTAGGTATAAGTTGATTAGCTTTTTAAGAAGTCCATTACTTCCTTCTCGGACTTTCTATATCGAGAGACAGGAGGTTTGGATTTTTCATTTTTTTCAAATAAGGAATGTAACTTATTAATGGCAACAGGGTCTGATATATGTAAAGAGTTCTGTTCCAGATATCTTGAAGCCATATTAACCAATCCATTTAATTTTGTGCTTATTACTTTTGAGTGTGTTAATTATACTCGCTTCCAAACAACGTTTTTAGTATAATTGTCCGGTCTATATCCTTCTCACTACACTATAGTATAGTTATAAATCCATATTAATTTATCTTATCCAATCACTCAGTATTTAAATATTTAACTAATTGAATCCTTTCTACTTCATCCTCTTGAACTTCGGACTGTAATTCTATGAAGCCATTATTTTTGTAAAAACGCACAATGTAGTCAGCTTCTTTATTTGCTTCGAGCCAGACTATGTTTCCTCCCAGCATTTCCATACATTCATAAACAATATTGACAGCTTCATCGAGCAGGTATTTTCCTTTAAAATTATATTTAAACATGTCATTTTTGCCTAACTGGGCAATGAAATAAGAGGGGATGCCATCCTGGTCCCTTAACAGATTCATATCCTTTTTTTGCTTTCGGGTTAATTTGTCCTGATTTACAGTCAATATTTTCAAAGCCAGAGCAAAGAACCCAAGAATATAGAAGTTTTCATCATTACTGTTTTTTCTATCAAGTATGAGATAAGACCTGCAAATTGATCTGTCATCAAATATTTCCATTTTATTTCGGATAAAATCCTGTATATCGGAGTCTTTTGAACAAAAGAAACTGTTTAATGTTTTTTTCGCTTTTTCTTCGTCGCTGTATTGTATGAATTTATTATAAGGGACAACAATCGGGTCGAGTTCTAAGTCAAAAGAGACAAAATAGTCCTTTATGCTTATAAGATAATCAATATCCTCCAGCTGGCCCTTTTCAGGTGGATATTTACTTAAAAAGTCCTTTCCTTTTGAGCTGATTGAAATAAACCCTTCAGGATCTGATTGAATAAATCGAATCAATTTCAGGTACTTAAAAACCCAGTAGATTTCATTTTTAAACTCAAGGATTTTTGGCTTTAAATTTTCTTGATGAAAATCGTTTATTATCTTGAAGTCATCAATAAGTGTCTTCTAAAGATCAGAATAAGTACATTTTTCACATCGGTAGAGGTACTTGACTGCCTGACTAAGAACATTTTCAAAACAAGGCAGATTTGTTTTCTCACCCAAAGATATCAGATCCTGAAAAATAATGACTTCAGGTATACTGTATTAATTCTTATTATATTTTCCCTGCAAGTTTCTCAATGGTTGATAGTAATTCTACCAAATATATCACTTTTTTATTATATTTCCAGCACGCACTGCTCCTTTTTCCTTCACCTACCTTTTATTAGTTTTCAGTCCTGCACCAAACTAACCCTCTACAAAATCTCCAAACCATGAAATCTTCAAACCGGGCCCTGGGATGGAAAAATTCTTGATAGGACCGGGAATAAGTGGGGCGCCTTATTAATTATATTCAGGAGGGGGTTCTGTAGTTTACTGAATATTTCTGTTGAGAAACTGGGTGATATGAGGGAGGTCTTGATGCGCTTTCAGGGATCAGGGGGTTTGAGGATGCAGGAGAGGAGAATTTAGCGGTATTTTCTTACTTTGGTTTTAGTGGAAGATTATATTTTGATTGAAATGGAGAAACTCGCTTCTTTACTTTATTTCCTCCAAAAGTTTCGAAATTTCTTCAGGAGAGGGTAATTTTCCTTTGAGTTTTTCTGGCAGTGTAGAAACAATTTTGTACTCAGCAACACCAATGGGCTTGTTTGATTCGCGAAGAGCATATTCTACAATGGTTTTGTTTCTGGATTTGCATAGGATGATGCCGATAGAGGGATTTTCGTGGGGCTGCTTTACGAAATCGTCTAGCTGGGCCAGATAAAACTGCATTTTTCCTATGTATTCTGGGAGGAATTTGCCAATTTTAAGTTCTACTGCGATGAGGCAGTTTATAGCCCGGTGGAAGAGAAGAAGATCGATGAAGTATTCTTCATCTTCTACCTGAATGCGGTACTGACTGCCTATGAAGGTAAACATTCCACCCATTTCCCGGAGGAAAGCTTCCAGTTTTAAGAGAATTTCCTTTTCGAGTTCCTTTTCTGAGTGGAGATCTCCGAGTTCGAGGAAATCGAAAGTATATTCATCCTTAATTGCGAGTTTTGCCTTAGATTGAATTTCTGCCGGGAGGGTTGTTTCAAAATTCGTCTGGTTGAGCAGGGTCTTTTTGTAAGTATCGTTTTCAATCTGAACTATCAGAATATTTTTAGTCCACCCGAATTTCCGGGTTGTACGAAGATAAAATTCGCGTTCAAGGTCATCTTTACACTTTTCCATAATTGCTATATTGTGAGTCCATCCGATTTCTCGCACCAATGGTGCGAGTTTTTGATTGTCGGCATATGTGAGATAAAACATCCTCATGCGCCAGATATTTGAGGCAGAAAAACCCCTTACTCTAGGGAACTCCTCCTGGAGGTCTCTTGAAAGCTGGTCGACAACGGACTTGCCCCATGTCTCACTTTTTTGCCTTTCAACAATCAACTTTCCAATATCCCAGTAAACTGAGATCAATTCCCTATTTACTGCCTTTAAAGCCTCGTACTGGCCTTTAAGTATTCGATTTTTGATTTCTCCAAACAGAGTCTTATATTCAGAAGTTTCAATACCTTTCATATAGTCATCCCGGAAAGCGCTCTCAAAAAGAACTCCAGTTTTCTATTTTTACATGTATACCCAGCCTTAAATATTCTTTACGCATAATTTTCATTAATTTCGTAGCAAATTTCTCGCACCATTGGTGCGAGATTTTAAAAGTTCACATTTCCGGTTTCTGTGATTCTAATTTTAACTTACTCAGGTAACGTTTTTGCGACTAAAAAAACACGTGTTAGGATATTTCTTGCCTGAGTTTGGGATATGTGAATTAGAGGAAAATTAATTCATAAACAGTTTACGCTAACTCATAATCTAATAAAAGTCAGAACCGTCAGAATATTTCTGTAAAAATATATTTCCGGTGCCTGCTGCTTCCCTCTCTCCCAACCTGGTTTTTATTTACAGCGCTAAACAGGGAATAAAAACGTAGAACGGGAAATTTTCAGAGGCAGGGTATATTAAATATCAAAATTACCAGTTATTCTTTATGCAGTTCACAATTAAACTTGAAGAATCTGAGGAAGGAGGCTATACCGCCCGGTGCCTCGAAATTCCTGCCGCTATCAGCGAAGGAGATACAGAAGAGGAGGCACTTGAAAACATTAAGGAAGCTATCCAGCTTGTCCTGGAAGTAACAGGAGAACAGGCTCAGGTACTGGGAGAAATCGCTATAGTGGAGGTTTCAGTTAACTAAATTGCCTTCGACTTCCGGAAAAATAAATTAACAGTTAAGCTCGATCCCCTGCGTGCTTATTGGAAGGTTTATGCTGTTCAGCCCGAGAGCATCAAGGCCTTTGTCAACCAGTTTATTTCTCTTATTGACGCTCATTTTCATTGTCAGCCTGATATTTTCTTCGCTAACTTCTATGCGAGCTTCAAAGTATTTTATGTTCCTCAAGTCCTCTTTTGCAAGGTTGAACCTGTTTGAAGCATCAAGGATCTCGATAGCCATGATCTGGTCATCTTCGCCAATATCAAGGATTATTCCGTCCAGATCTATGGAAGACCTGTACTTCTTGTTGCTTCCGTAAAAGAAAATGCTATCATTTTCGAAATCGTAATCGTACTTAGTTACCAGGGATTCTTGCCTCATCCGGCCGCCTCCTCTTTTTTGCATCTTCAAGGAAACAGGTCACAAGGTTAAGTATTGTTGGATTTGTGCTCTTAATACTTACTATGACGATAAGGTCATAACTCTCGTTTCTTTCGTAATAGAGTTTGAACTTTTCTTGCTCCTGTTTAAGGATACCAACAGGCTGTTCTTTAAGGATTATGTTGTATATTTCATTTAAGTCTGGATGTATTTCACTTTTACGTTCCCGAATTCTTTCTTGAAAATGATATGTAGCACGTAGATTATCTATTTCAATTTCAGATAAACAATTTAATAAAGTGACTACATCCATCCAGTGACCTCACGGTTGCTTTAAAATTTAAGATGTTGTCTTATTCTATTTATAGTCTTAGATTTCTTTTGTCGAAGGTAGGTAACATATTATTTCTGTAAAAATATATTTCCCGAGCCTGCTGCTCCCCTCTCCCCTCACTGCCGTTTTTTAGTTTTTGATCCTGCACCAAATCGGTCTAAGACAAAATTCCTAAATCATGAATTCAAGTATGCAGAATGGCGGAAAGTAGAACCGCGACTGGACGAAGGGGTAGACGAACTCGTAATACATATCGAGTCAATGACAGGAATCAGTGATGAAAGCATGCTTATCTACAGAGAGGTTAAGGAAATCAAAATCAGGTATAGGCAGCAGAAGGATGAGATACAGGCAAGAATTGATGAGCTGAATAAGGGAAAAGAACGGATGTAATGGTGTGTGGTTGGCTTTTCAGGGCAAAGGCTGGAAGTTAAGATACCTTCAATACATTATGTAATTCTTTTGCAGTTACTTTTTCATGCGCTTGCAGGTAGCCTGTAATTTTTCTATTGCCCTTACGTTCTTTTTCTTTAAAGTTCTCTTCTTTTTTTATAGCAAATTTCCGCACTATTGATGCGAGATTTTTATTGTTAGTCTAAGCGAATATAAAGTCCTCAATTCCATTAATTTCCAAAATCCATACCTTTTATAATACTTGAATATTATCTTAAAGTCATAAGAATTATTTCAGGACCTGGTTATGAACCCTTTTTTTAAACAAAAGGAATCTGAAACCCTTGAACTGAAAAAATCCACTGCACAATTGAAACCTGCCGTAATCTCTATAGTTGCTATACTCAACAAGCATCAGGAAGGCAAATTATACTTTGGAGTTAAGGACGATGGGACAGTTGTGGGGCAGGAAATTGGGAATGACACTTTGAGAACCATTTCTCAGGCTATTTCAGCGTACATAGAACCAAAAGTCTATCCCGTTATCCGGCAAGTAACTTTCGAGGGAAAATCTTGCATTGAAGTCGAATTCCAGGGAAATGAAGTACCTTACTTTGCATACGGCAGAGCTTATATTCGCACTTCTGATGAGGACAAGCCCCTGAGTGTAAAAGAACTTGAGAACCTGATACTCAGGAAGAATAAGGACCAATTGAAGTGGGATAGTTCCATTTGCAGGGAAGCAAGTTTAGAAGATATCAGTGAAGAAAAAGTCAGGTCCTTTGTAAAAGAAGCTGGCAAAGAGTACAAAGGGCTTGAAAATTCCCTGAAAAAATTAAAGCTCGCAAAAGACGGAAATTTAACAAATGCCGCAGTCATTCTTTTCGGAAAGAAACCCGAGGATTTTTTCCCTAATGCAAAACTCAGGTGTGCAGTCTTTGCTACAAATGACACTTCGTATATCATTGACATGCAGGACTATACAGGTGATCTCTTCTACCTGATAGGTGAGGCTGAAAAATACATCCTTAAAAACATCCATATTGGAATGCGGCTTGAAGGTCTAAAGAGAATCGACGTCCCTGAAATCTCGAAAGAAGCAATAAGAGAAGCCATAATAAACGCCTTTTGCCACCGGGACTACTATGAATATGATTCCGTAAATGTAGCCGTATTCAAAAACCGCGTGGAAATCAGAAACAAAGGTCTCCTTTATGGAGGACTTACCATCGAACAGATCAAGACCGAAATGGTTTCTGAGCGAAGGAATGAGCTGATAGCTGAAATCTTCCATGAAATTCACTGGATTGAAAAATGGGGCAGAGGAATAAGTCTTATCCTTTCGATGGAACACGATGCTGATTTTAAAGAGGTTGGGACTCAGTTTATTGTCACGTTTAAGAGGCGGTATTTTGAGGAAAGCAAAGAAAAGGTAGAAGAAAAGTGGTCTGAAAGGTGGTCTGAAAGGTGGTCTGAAAGGTGGTCTGAAAGGTGGTCTGAAATTAATGAAAGCCAGCGCAGTATCCTGTTTTTAGTCCAAACCAATCCGTCAATTTCAAAAACAGAACTTGCTGAGAAAATTGGAATAAATCCATCTGCGGTCCAGAAGAACCTGAGCACTTTGAAGAAAAAAGGCTTCCTCAGAAGAGTTGGTCCTGCAAGAGGTGGACACTGGGAAATTATTGAAGAATAAGGAGTTGAGAGCAACCAGGTCGATTCAAATTCCAACTTTGACCCTCTATATACCGACAAAATCAAGATGTTCTTTTTCTCCCCCTTCGTTTTCAACTTCAAAGTACAGTTCGATTGCTTCTTTTATTCTCCTGTTTAATTCGTCAAGCGTCTCTGCCTGCGTATGACACCCCGGAAGTTCAGGCACAGAAGCTATGTAAATTCCGTCTTCGTCCTGTTCGATAACAACAGTAAATTCTCTCATTGACTGACCTCGGTTTTCAGATATAAATCATATTCAATGATTTTATTTATAGCTGTGTTAACTTTCTCGTTTACTCTTTGCAGGTCTGTTTTCAGGAAGAGGATTATATGGAAAAGCTGATGTCGAGATGTTCAGATGTATTTCTGTAAAAATATATTTCCCGCGCCTGCTGCTCCCCTCTCCCCACCTGCCGTTTTTTAGTTTTTCGATCCTGCCCCAAACCGGTCCGCGACAGAATATCTAGATCGTGAAATTTAAGTATGCAGAATGGTGGGAAGTAGAACTGCGACTGTACGAAGGGGTAGATGAACTCATGATACATATAGAGGCAATGACAAGAATCAGTGACGAAAGCATGCTTATCTACAAAGAAGTTAAGGAAATCAAAGTCAGGTACAAGCAGCAGAAGGATGAGATACAGGCAAGAATTGGTGAGCTGAATAAAGAGAAAGAAAGGATTTAAGGACGTGTGAGTTTCAAGGAGGGAAGGATGGAAGTCTGCCTTTTATTTACACGCTAAAATCGTCAGAGGTAGAGTATATTAAATCTCAAAATCACCAATTAATCTTTATGCGGTTTACAATCAAACTTGAAGAATCTGAAGAAGGAGGTTATACCGCCCAGTGCCTTGAAATTCCTGCAGCTATTAGCGAAGGAGATACTAAAGAAGAGGCGCTTGAAAACATTAAGGAAGCTATCCAGCTTGTCCTTGAAGTAACAAAAGAGAAGGCTCAGGTGCTGGGCGAAATCGCTACCGTGGAGGTTTCAGTTGGCTAAATTGCCTTCGACTTCCTGAAAATAAATTAACAGCTAAGTGCTATCCCTTGAGTACTTATCGGAAGGTTCATGCTGTTCAGCCCGAGAGCATCAAGACCTTTGTCAACCAGTTTATTTCTCTTATTGAC
>Ga0265295_1001770_pt1 | contig 36867 bp, 47 predicted proteins | sample Munlansysbiofilm_FD_192503 | JGI IMG/M metagenome (GOLD analysis project Ga0265295, IMG submission 192503) | Leachate microbial communities from a municipal landfill in Southern Ontario, Canada - Methane capture system biofilm | ecosystem: Engineered > Solid waste > Landfill > Unclassified ... | reverse complement strand
GGCCACCAGCACAGGCAACAGACAGGCGAGAATAGCGAGCACCAACCGAGGGACGGTCAGGTCCGGGCTGGCCATGCGGAAATATTCGAACAGCGCCAAGCAGGCAGCAATGACCACCACCGCCCAGAAAAGGGTGACCGAACCGAAAAACAGCAGCGCCAGCCAGCCGCAGGCCAGCAGGACGCCAGGAACTAGACGGTTCATGGGCGGCTACTCCACCAGTTGCGCGCCGGTTTTGCCAAAGCGGCGCTCCCGGCTGTTGAACACGGCGATCGCCTCCAAGAGCTGATCCTTCTTGAAATCAGGCCACTTCACCTCGGTGAAATAGAGTTCGGCATAGGAGGCCTGCCAGAGCAGGAAATTGGAGAGGCGGTGCTCCCCGCCGGTGCGGATGAGCAGGTCCGGGTCGGGCTGTCCTGCGGTGAACAGGTGGTCGCTGATGGTCACCTCGTCGATGTCACGCCAGTCGAGTGTGCCTTCCGCGCAGCGCCGGCCGATGGACTGCGCCGCCCGGACCATCTCGGCACGCCCGCCGTAACTGAGGGCCAGGTTGAGGGTCATGCCCGTGCATGCCCGGGTATCAGTGATGGCCTGCCGCAGGATCGTGCGCACATCCGTTGGCAGCCGATCCTGGTCGCCCAGGCTGCACAGGCGGATGTCGTTTTTCAGCATGCTGTTCAATTCGGATTGCAGGTAGGTGCGCAACAGCCCCATCAATCCGCTGACCTCCGTCGATGGCCGGGTCCAGTTTTCGGTGGAGAAGGCGTACAGGGTCAGGAAGCCGACGCCGAGCGAGCGGGCCGCCTCGACCACCTCGCGCACCGAGTCCACGCCTGCCTTGTGGCCGAACAGCCGCGGACGCTTGCGCTCCTCGGCCCAGCGGCCGTTGCCGTCCATGATGATGGCGATATGACGGGGAACCCGGGCGCCCTCGGATCGTTCAGTCACCTGCATACGCTTGCATCCGCGGAGGCAGGGAGGTCAAACCTCCATGACCTCCTTTTCCTTGCCGCGCAGGATCTCATCGATCTGGGTGATGAAGGCGTCGGTGGTCTTCTGTGCCTCCTCCTGCAGACGAAACATGTCGTCCTCGGAGATATCCTTGTCTTTCTTGGACTTCTTCAGCGTCTCGTTCACGTCGCGGCGGATGTTGCGGATGGCGACCTTGTACTCCTCGCCGATCTTCTTCACCTGCTTGACCAGTTCCTTGCGGCGTTCGCCGGTGAGCGGCGGAATGGTCAGGCGGACCACATTGCCATCGCTCTGCGGTGTCAGTCCCAGGCTCGAGGCGAGGATGGCTTTCTCGATGGCCGGCAGCACCTGCGGGTCCCACGGCTTGATGGCGATCAGGTTGCTCTCGGGGATGGTCAGCGTGCCGACCTGGTCAAGGAGCATGGGCGAACCGTAGGCGTTCACCTTGATGCCGTCGAGCAGGGAAAGGGAAGCGCGGCCCGTACGGATTTTCACCAACTCCCGTTTCAGGGCGTCGACGCTCGCTTCCATTTTTTCATGCAACTGGCTGTGTATGTCAGAACTCATAAAACCTCCTCCCTCGGTTGCCGTTGTGTGCCCGGACCGACCGTCCGGAAAACGGACAGCCGGCGCGAACGCTCAGCGGGTGATCAGGGTGCCAATATCCTCGCCGGAGACCGCGCGGACAATATTGCCCGGCACCTTCATATTGAAGACGAAAATCGGCAGGTTATTGTCCCGCGCCAGCGAGATGCCAGCAGCGTCCATGACCCGCAGATCCTCGCGCAGCACAGTGGTGTAGGTGAGGGACTGGTACCGAACCGCCTGGTCATCCTTCTCCGGGTCGCGGTCGTAGACGCCGTCCACCCGAGTGGCCTTCATGATCACGTCAGCCCGAATTTCCAGGGCCCGAAGGACGGCTGCGGTATCGGTGGTAAAATAGGGATTGCCGGTGCCGGCGGCAAAGATGACCACCCGGTTGTCCTCCAGATGTTCGCAGGCCCTGCGCCGGTCATAGGGTTCGCAGACGTTGCGCATGGCGATGGCGGACATTACCCGGGTGGGAACGCCGTGGCGCTCGAGGCCGTCCTGGACGGCCAGCGAGTTCATCACCGTGGCAAGCATGCCCATGTTGTCGGCGGCACCGCGTTCCATGCCGCTGGCCGCACCGGCCACACCGCGGAAGATGTTGCCGGCGCCGATAACCAGGGCCAGATCGATGCCCAGCGTCCGGATGGCGCGGATCTCCTCGGCGAGGAATCGGATCATGCCGGTACTGATGCCGTAGGCGCCGTCGCCCATCAGGGCCTCGCCGCTGATCTTCAGCAGTACTCGCTTGAATTTCATCGCTCCACCTCCCGTGGCGTTGTTCGGCCATCGCTCGGCACTGTCCTCCGTGCCGTCCCCACCGACCGATTCCGGCGTCGGAGCATCAGCCGATCTGGAACCGGGCGAACTTTTTGATGGAGATGTTCTCGCCCATCTTGGCGACCAGTTCGTTGAGCAGATCCTGGACACTCAGATCGGGATTCTTCACATACTTCTGCTCAAGCAGGCAGACCTCGGCGAGAAATTTCTCCATCTTGCCGGCCACCATCTTTTCGGCAATCTGCTGCGGCTTGCCGGATTCAAGCGCCTGGTTGATGTAGATGTCCTTCTCCCGCTGCAACACCTCCGCAGACACATCGTCACGGCTCAGGGCCAGCGGGTTGACCGCGGCCACGTGCATGGCGATGTTGCGGGCAAATGCCTTGAAATCGTCGGTCTTGGCGACGAAGTCGGTCTCGCAGGCCACCTCCACCATGACGCCAATTTTGCCGCCGCCGTGGATGTAGGCTTCGATAACCCCTTCCCTCGTTTCCTTGCCGGCACGTTTGGCGGCAACGGCGAGGCCTTTCTGCCGGAGCAGGTCCACTGCCTTTTCCATGTTTCCGTCGGTATCCGTCAACGCCTTCTTGCAGTCCATCATGCCGGCGTTGGTTTTCTCCCGAAGTTCCTTGACCATCTGGCTGGTGATATTCACAGTGCGCTCTCCCTGGTGTCTGGTCTGACTATCTCTACAAAGAACGTCCGCGCAGCGCCCGCTCCTTTCCGGAAGGCGACCGGAGAGAGGGCGTTGCCCCCCCCCGGCCATAACCGGTCTGCGCTCGCGGACAGGTCTGTAACGTGTCGGTAATCGTGTTATTCTTCGTCCATCTTGGTTGCCAGGTCTTCGTCCACCTGGGCGGTCATGGCGCTTTCCAGTTCTTCTACCCGCGGTTCAGCCTCTTCGCCGCGTCGTGCCCGGCCTTCGACCACGGCCTCGGCCATCATGGAGGTGATCAGTTTGATGGCGCGGATGGCGTCATCATTGCCGGGAATGAGGTAATCGATGCCTGCCGGATCACAGTTGGTATCGGTCAGGGCAACCACCGGAATCCCGAGCTTGGTCGCTTCGCCGACGGCGATGTCTTCCTTTTTGGGATCAATGATGAAAATAACGTCCGGCAGAGAGCGCATATTCTTGATACCGCCGATATTGCGATCAAGCTTAATCCGCTCCTTCTCCATCTGCAGCACTTCCTTTTTCGGGAAACGAAGAATGGAGCCGTCCTCCTGCATGCTTTCGATCTTTTTCAACCGGTCGACAGAGAATTTGATGGTCTGGAAGTTGGTCAGCATGCCGCCAAGCCAGCGGTGATTGATGAAAAACATGCCGCACCGCTCGGCTTCCTCTCGAATAATGGTCTGCCCCTGCTTTTTTGTGCCGACAAAGAGCACAGTGCCGCCGTTAGCAACCGCATCGACCATGTAGGTGTAGGCCTTGCGGAACATCTTCATGGTGACATCGAGGTTGATAATATAGATACCGTTACGCGGGCCGTAGATGTAGGGCTTCATCTTCGGGTTCCATCGTCTGGTCTGATGGCCGAAATGCAGGCCGGCTTCCAGCATCTGACGCATTGTGACTGCTGCCATGAGTACTTCTCCTTATTCTGGTTGTTCCGCCATCCCTGTGCCGATCCCGCAGAATACGGGACACCAAGGCAAGTTGCCGGGATGTGAGTGATAGGCGCCCCCGCAGCGGAGACGCGTGAAAAATCGAACTTCGTCTGTTAGCACATCCGAGCGAATATTGCAAGCCTGCTCCAGGAGAGCCCAGCCGGTCAACACCCCTGGAGACTATCCCGGGCAGCGCCTACCGGGTCATCGCGGAATCAGATTCCGGCGGCCACCCAGGATCATTTCCAACCACTGAAAGCCGAAGCGAAGCAGATGACCGTCATCCCGCTCAATCCGTTGACGCTCAGCCTTGCCGAGTCGGAATGCGGACAGGAGACGGTGCTCGTTCGCATAGACACGAAACCCGTCGATGTTATAGCACACCAGGAAGGCCAGTTGCTGATACGGGCCGGCTTTTCCTTCACCGGCCCAGGGGTTGGTGGCAAAAAAGGCGTCAAGCTCGGCCCAAAGATCGTTGTACAGGTTAAACTCGTTCAGATCCTGTTCCCGCTCCCATTGCCTGAGGGTGTATGTATGTGCTTCTTCATGCCCCTTGCAGTAGGGGTGGTGCGTCAAGAAGTAATGCGACCGCAGGGGCTTACCCGGACCAGGTTGTTCGACACCTCGTTCGAGCGGATAGGTCCGACAGGCGGAAGGACGGTCCGGGTAAACGGTACACCCCGTATCGCCAAGAAATGGGCAGGCAGGGGGATTGCCGTCGGCCAGTTGCAGTTTGAGACCGGGGAAATACGGATGGCTGCCTTGGCAAAGTGTGGTGTGCCGGTGAAGAAATGCACCGGCGTCCATTTTGAGCCGCTGCTTGAGGCGAAGGATGTCGTAGGGAAAGAGCAGCAGGTCGACATTCCGACAGCAACTCAGGTAGCAACGCACGCCCGGATGGCAGTGAAAACGAAACGGCTGTTTGCCGACAGGTGAGCGGCCAGGGAGCAGGTGCAGGTCAGGACACTCCTTAGTCACAATATCCTCCTTGGCAAAAAAAAAGCTGGTATGATTGACTCATACCAGCTTTTTCAAAACATTGCTGAAAACAGGGGTTACTGTTCGCTTTCCTGGTCCGCTGCAACAACGCTTTCCTTGTACTCAACCAGCTCAAGGATCGCCATGGGCGCTGCATCTCCGGCTCGGTAGCCGGTTCGGATAATGCGCGTGTAGCCACCTTGGCGGTCGGCGTATTGGCTGCTCAACTGGTCGAACAGTTTCGCCACGACCTCCTTGGAACGGATGTAGGCCATGGCCTGCCGGCGGGCGTGCAGATCGCCACGTTTGCCGAGGGTAATCATCTGCTCCGCGACCCTGCGCACTTCTTTGGCCTTGGGAACGGTGGTGACTATACGTTCCATGTCGAGCAGGGAGGTGACGATGTTACGCAGCATGGCCGTGCGGTGTGCCGATCGACGGCCCAGTTTGCGGCCAGATTTTCGGTGTCTCATGGTTTGTTCCTTTACAGGTAGGTAGGCGGACAGGTTCTTTCATCGGAAAGCGCCGGCCGGTTTATTCCTCAACTATTTCTTCCCGCTTGTCCGGGGAAACCCAACCATCGTACTTCATGCCCAGAGTGAGATTGTGTTCGGCGAGCAGGGCTTTGATTTCGTTGAGCGATTTACGGCCGAAGTTCTTCGTCTTGAGCATCTCAGCGTCCGTCTTGTTGACGAGTTCGCCGATATATTGTATCTGCGCGTTTTTTAAGCAGTTTGCCGAACGGACCGAGAGTTCAAGGTCTTCGACGTTCTTGTCAAGGAATGGTGGGTAGTCGGTATTGGGATCAGGACCACCCGCACCGTCCGGAGGATTGGCGATCTCCTCGTTGAAGTTGATGAAGATCGTCATCTGCTCCTTGAGAATCTTGGCAGCGTAGGCGAGCGCGTTCTGCGGCGCGATACTGCCGTCGGTCTCGATCTCCATGGTCAGGCGGTCATAATCCGTCTGGTGACCGACCCTCGCCTGACTGACCACGTACTGCACCCGGATTATGGGCGAGAAGGCCGCATCCACAGGGATAACCCCGATGGGCTGCCCTTCTTTCTTGTTCTGGTCGGCGGGGACATAGCCCTTACCCCAGTGGACTTCCAGTTCGGCCCGAAAAGGAAGATCGGCGGTGATGGTGCAAATCTCCTGCTCCGGATTCATGACCTCCACGTACGGGCCACCATTGATGTCACCAGCTGTGACCTTGCCCGGTCCGGTCTTTTCCACCAGGACGGTCCGCGATTCCGGACCGTTGAGCTTCAACCGCACCTGTTTCAGGTTCAGGATGATCTCGGCAACATCCTCATGCACACCGTCAATGGTGGTAAATTCATGCAGGGCATCGTTCAGGCGAACAGAAGTAATGGCCGCTCCACGGATGGAGGAGAGCATGATCCTCCGCAACGTATTGCCAATGGTCGTCGCAAATCCACGCTCCAGCGGCTGGCAAACGAACTTGCCGTACCGGTCGGTGAGCGTCCCTTCGTTGACCTCCAACTTCTCAGGCGTGATGAGAGTGTGCCAGTTTTTGTAGAAGGGATTGTCATCCCTGATTTCTTGTGCCATGCGATACCTACCGTAAAGGTTACTTGGAGTACAGCTCGACGATCAGCTGTTCCTGGATAGGCATCGTGATCTCGTCTCTGTTCGGCAAGGCCTTGACGGTTCCTTGAAATTTGCTCTGGTCCAATTCGAGCCAACTGGGCAGCCCGCGACGAACAGCACCCTCCAGGTTATCTGTGATCAGCTCGTTTTTCTGATGTTTCTCCTTGAGGGAAATCACATCGCCGACCCGTACCTGGTAGGAAGGAATATTGACCTTCTTGCCGTTGATATTGAACAGGTTGTGGCGAACCATCTGCCTGGCTTGATCCCGCGAACTGGCAAAGCCCAGGCGGTACAGCGAGTTGTCAAAGCGCCGCTCCAACATGATCAGCAACGTTTCACCGGTGACCCCCTTGATCCGTTCCGCCCGCTCAAAATAGCGGCGGAACTGGGCCTCCAGCATGCCGTACATCTGTTTGACCTTCTGTTTTTCACGCAACTGAACGGCATAGTCAGAGACTTTTTTGAATCGCCCCTGACCATGCTGTCCGGGCGCAAAAGACCGCCGCTCAAAAGCACATTTATCTGAGTAGCAGCGATCGCCCTTGAGAAACATCTTCATGTTCTCGCGTCTGCAGAGCCTGCAGGATGCTCCAGTATATCTAGCCAACTTCTACCTCCATGTGTCGCCCAAAATCAGGTATCGGGCAGTCATAACGGCTTATCAGTTTTTTTCTTAGACTCTTCTACGCTTCGGGGGTTTGCAGCCGTTATGCGGCAGAGGGGTCACATCGATAATGCGACTGACATCCAGATCAACAGTGGTCAATGCTCGCAAGGCGGCTTCGCGACCCGGTCCGGGACCCTTAACGTGTACCTCAACCTTACGCAATCCGTGCTCCTTGGCTTTCGCGACCGCATCGCTCAGGGCGTTTTGCGCTGCAAACGGAGTCGACTTCCTCGATCCTTTAAAACCAAGGACACCGGCACTGGACCAGGACAGGGTGTTGCCCTGACGATCCGAAACAGTCACGACGGTGTTGTTGAAGGTGGAATAAATAAAAACAATCCCCTCCGGTACATTTTTTTTGTCCTTCTTTTTGACCTTAACGTTGGCCTTGCCTGACTTTGCCATGTCAACTCCCAGTTAATCCTTTGGTACGGTACGCTACCAATAGTGTGTTATTTCTTTTTGACCGCTGCACCGCGCCGAGGTCCTTTCCGAGTGCGCGCATTCGTCTTGGTCCGTTGTCCTCTGCAAGGCAGGCCACGCCGATGCCGGCGTCCACGGTAGCATCCAAGGTCCATGAGCCTTTTGATGTCCATGGAGACCTCGCGCCTTCTGTCACCCTCGACGATATGCTCGTTTTCTATGATCGTCCTGATCCGGTTGACATCATCGACGCTCAAATCATCACTGTTCATCTGATACGGCAGATCGGCCTTGTCCAGTATCTGGCGGGCTGAGGTTAGTCCAATGCCGTAGATGTAGGTCAGCGCCCGATCCATGTGTTTGTTGCGTGGCAAATCCACACCAGATATACGTGCCAAGTCCTTGCTCCTTAGTCTGAATCTCGTAATTCAAGAGTTGGGGGGTATAAAATCAACCCTGTCGCTGCTTGTGCTTTTTGTTGACACAGCTGACCCTGACGACACCTTTGCGCTTCAGTATCTTGCACTCACTGCATATTTTTTTTACCGATGAACGTACTTTCATTCCTTTCACCTGTCAGTTATTTACGGTTATCTCCTGCCCTTGCCGCCCTTGGCACGAAAAGTGACTCTGCCCCTGGTCAGATCGTAGGGCGACAGTTCGACCGTCACCCGGTCACCGGGAAGAATCTTGATGTAGTGCATCCGCATCTTTCCGGAGATGTGGGCGAGAACCTTGTGCCCATTGTCCAGTTCAACCTGAAACATGGCGTTGGGGAGTGGTTCGACTATTGTTCCTTCAACTTCGATGGCATCTTCTTTGGCCATAAACGGGCAATGCTCCCTACATTTTCGGGCAGAAGAGGTTATATATATCTAATACCGTTTTTTTTCAATCTATTTTTGAGCCTGTGTGTTGCCTGCCGAATGACGGCACCGACTTTCCCTCGATCAATGCTTTGTTGGTCGCAGTTGACTCAAAATGAGCGGTCCGTTTTTGGTAACTGCGACGGAATGCTCAAAATGGGCAGAGGGTTTTTTGTCCGCAGTGATGACGGTCCATTGATCACTGAGGATCTTCACCTTGGCTGCGCCCAGATTGACCATCGGTTCAATCGCCAGGACGAGCCCTTCCAGTAGCCTTGGAGAGGCTTGCCGCTGCACATAATTGGGAACCTCCGGTGGCTCGTGCAGATTCGCACCGATACCGTGACCGACGAACTGGCGGACGACAGAGAATCCTCCCTTCTCAGCGCACTGCTGAACAGCGCGCGAGATGTCCGACACCCTGTTACCTACGATCGCCTGTTCAATGCCTTTAAACAGCGCCGCTTCGGTGACCTGAAGTAATTTGGTGACTTCAGGAGTCACTGTACCAACCGGGACGGTGATGGCGGCATCGCCGTAAAACCCTTCATAAAGGGTTCCAAAATCAAGGGAAATGATATCGCCATCGTGCAGTATCCGCTTCTTGGAGGGGATTCCGTGCACAACCTCTTCATTGACGGAAGCGCAAAGGCTCCCAGGAAAGCCTCTATACCCTTTGAAAGCGGGTTTGGCGTGATGGTCACAACAATACTCTTCCGCCCATTTATCGAGCTGGAAAGTAGACACACCGGCTGCGATCCTGCTTTTGAGCAACCCCAGAACGCCAGCGACGATCTGGTTAGCCTCGTACATGATCTGTATTTCTTCAGGAGTCTTGATGGTAATCGTCTTCTCTTGATCAGCTTCGCTCACAATATCCTCAGTGCCTGCCCCGGATGCGCCCTGCCTTCATGAATCCGTCATAATTTCTCATGATGAGGTGGGACTCTATCTGGGAGATTGTGTCGATGGCCACACCGACAACGATGAGCAGGGCGGTGCCACCGAAGTAAAAGGGTACGTTCAACTCACTGATCAACAGGGTCGGCATAACGCACACTGCGCTCAGATAAATGGCTCCGACCACTGTGAGGCGAACCAGAGCCTTGTCAAGAAATTCGGCGGTCTTTTTCCCCGGTCGGATACCCGGAATAAACCCCCCGTTCTTCTTCAGGTTTTCTGCGACATCATCGGGCTTAAAGGTAACCGCGGTATAGAAAAAGCAGAAAAAGACGACCATCCCGACAAACATAATGTAATAATACACCGTTCCGGGCGAGAGCGCGGCGGAAACCTGCTGGACCCAGTCAATCTTGATGAACGACCCGATGGTGGCGGGAAACATCATGATCGAGGAGGCAAAAATCGGTGGGATAACCCCCGAAACATTTATCTTCAAAGGCAGATGGGAGGACTGGCCACCATAAACCCGATTGCCGACCACACGCTTGGCGTACTGAATGGGGATGCGACGCTGGGCGGTTTCAACAAAAATGATGAATCCGACGATGGCGAACATTAGTGCGACGACAACGGGAACAAAGATGAGCGCGAGTTCCCCGGCCTTGATCAACTCGATGGTGTTGACGACAGCTGCCGGCATGCGCGCAACAATACCGGCGAAGATGATGAGCGATATACCATTACCGATACCTCGCTCCGTCATCTGTTCGCCCAGCCACATAATGAACGCCGTCCCGGAGGTCAGGGTCAACACCGTCATCAACTTGAACTGCATTCCCGGATCGAGCACAATGGCGCTGCCAGTCGGACTGGTCATACCTTCCAGGCCAGAGGCGATGAAGAAACCCTGCACGATGGAGAGCAGAACGGTACCGTAGCGGGTGTACTGGGTTATCTTACGCCGGCCCGACTCCCCTTCCTTGGACAAGGCTTCCAGTTGGGGCACAACCACTGTCAGCAATTGAATGATGATCGATGCCGAAATATACGGCATGATGCCAAGGGCGAAGATGGAAAAGTTCTCCAGCGCGCCGCCGGAGAACATGTTGAACATGCCGAACAGCGTGCTTGCATTCTTCTCGAAAAAAGCGCCAAGCGCCTCACCGTTGATACCGGGCGTAGGGATCTGTACCCCCATCCTGTAGACGAAAAGCATCAAGAGAGTGAAAATCACTCTCTTGCGTAACTCCGGTATGCTGGCAGCGCTGACTAAACCGCTCATGCGTTATTCCTCGATCTGCCCGCCGGCGGCGAGAATACGTTCCCTAGCGCCTTGACTGACCTTGTCAACTTTGACGGATATGGCCTTGGTGACGTCCCCGTTGGCCAGCACCTTGATCAAGCCGTCTTTCTTGACCACTCCGGCCTCAACCAAGGCTTGGCGGTCCACGAGACTCCCTGCCTCGAAACGATCAAGATCGTCAAGCGTGACGATGGTCCATTCGCTCTTGAAGATGTTGGTGAAACCGCGCTTGGGCAAGCGACGATGCAACGGCATCTGGCCGCCTTCGAAGCCAGGCTTGGCACTGTACCCGGTACGGGAACGGGCACCCTTGTGACCACGCGCCGCGGTTTTACCACTGCCACTACCTGGTCCGCGACCGACACGTTTCTTGTTTTTACGGGCACCTTCACTTGGTGCGAGGGTATTGAGTTTCAGCACGGCCTATTCCTCCATCTTGACGAGATGTTGTACCTTGTTCAGCATCCCGCGTAACTCAGGGGTGTTTTTCCTGGTGACCGTTTTATACAGCTTCGTCAGTCCCAAACCGGTCAAGGTCGCCCGAATCCTCTGGGTGCTGCCGATAGCGCTCTTGACTTGCGTATAGGTAAGCGTTTCGTTCATGGTTGCGACGTCCTCAAAAGTGGCAAAAAACTCAGGCGACCATCTCACTGGTCTTCAAGTTTCTCAACTTAGCGATCTGTTCCGCAGTGCGCAGTCTTCTCAAGCCGTTCAGCGTGGCCTTGACAAGATTGTGCGGGTTGTTGGAACCAAGGCATTTGGTCAATATGTTCTGAATTCCGGCCGCCTCGAGAACCGCACGCACGGCACCGCCGGCAATGACGCCCGTACCATCAGAGGCCGGCCGCAACATGACGCTGCCCGATTTGAACTTGCCGATGATGTTATGGGGAATGGACACATCGGTCAACGCGACCTTCTCCATATCTTTTTTCGCCTGCTCGATTCCTTTGCGGATGGCTTCAGGAACCTGGTTGGCCTTGCCAAGGCCGTAACCAACCTTGCCATGACCATCACCAACCACGACGATCGCGCTGAAACTAAAGCGACGGCCGCCTTTCACTACTTTGGCAACGCGGTTGATGAACACAATTTTTTCTATGAGCTCTTCCTGATTGCCATCACTCGATCGTTTAAACTCGGCCAAGAAACACCCCCGTTCTCTCTCTGTGGACTGTGAATGGTCCGTTGGTTAAAATTGGAGACCGCCTTCCCGCGCGCCCTCGGAAAGAGCTTTGACCCGGCCGTGGTAAAGGTTCCCGCCCCGATCAAAGACAACCTGAGTTATCCCGGCAGAGAGGGCCTTGGCGGCGATCAAAGAACCAACTTTTTTGGCCTGCTCGCACTTGCCATGCAGGTCGGCGGCATCAAATTGCTTGCCCTCGGTGGACATGGCGGCCAGCGTGCGCCGTTGCTCATCGTCGATAATCTGCACGTATATGTGCCGATTACTCTTGTATACACACAGTCTCGGGCGGACAGCTGTCCCGAAAACCTTGGTACGGACTCTCTTTGCCCTTTTTTTCCTGGCCGTTACCTTCGGATTTGTCTTTGCCATGATATAACTCGTTCCACTTCTCGGATGGGGTTATTTCTTGCCGCCGGCTTTGCCGACCTTTCGCACGATGTGTTCGTCAGAATACCTGATCCCCTTGCCCTTGTACGGCTCGGGCTTGCGGATGGCCCTGACTTTCGCGGCGGTCAGTCCGACCAGTTCCTTGTCGATGCCTTCGATGGTGATGGAATTGTCCTTGTCGACCGTTGCCGTGATGCCCGCAGGCAGGACAAAGTCAACCGGGCTCGAATAGCCGACGTTCAGTGTCAGAGTGGAGGCATTGACGCTCGCCCGGTACCCAACACCTTCGACAGCAAGTTTTCGCGAGAAACCCTGGTCGACACCGAGCACCATGTTGTTGATCAGCGTCCGTGTCAGGCCCCAGAACGCCATTACACGTTTGCTGGTGCCTTTTGGTTCGCAGATGAGGACACCGTTCTCGTCCTTGACGTCAATTTCGGGGCGCACATCCCGCTCGAGAGCACCTTTTTTGCCGACAACCTTCACGTGCGTCCCCTGAATGTCGACCTTCACACCTGCTGGCAGAGGAATCGGCTGTTTACCTATTCTGGACATTGTCTTTCTCCTTTAACAGCTGAATCCGAAGGGTCACCAGACTTCGCACAGCATCTCACCGCCGACGTTCTGCTCCCTGGCTTCCCGGTCGGACATAACCCCTTTCGAGGTGGTGAGAATGGCAATACCCAAGCCACTCATGACCTTGGGAATAATACCGCTCTTCTTGTAGAGACGGCGCCCTGGCTTGCTGCTCCTACGGATCCCTGTGATGACCTGTTCGTTATTCGGGCCGTATTTGAGATCGATTTTCAAGGTACCCTGTGGGCCTTCATCAAGGACATGATAATCGGTAATGAATCCCTGTTCCTTGAGAACCCTGGCAACATTGACCTTGAGCTTTGCCAGCGGCATCTCGACTGAAGGGAAATGGGCGTTTGCAGCATTCCTGATTCGTGTCAGCATGTCCGCTAACGGGTCACTCATCGACATTGAGATTTCCTCTTTACTCTGAATATTTTATCAACTCTGGATCATTTCAAACGCGTGGCCGGCAGCGCGACCAGTCCGGGGTGGCTACCAACTGGACTTGGTCACACCGGTAATTTCACCCTGTGAAGCCAGTTTGCGGAAGCAGAGCCGGCACATGCCGAATTTTCTGTAATACGCCCTGGCCCGACCACACAACGGACATCGATTGTAGGAACGCACGCCGAATTTCTGTTTACGGCCTGCCTTGGCAATGAGTGATTTTTTTGCCACAGCATCCTCCTGAAGCGGTTAGTCTCGAAACTGAGTCTAAAATGATTTATTTTTTCCGGAACGGCATGCCGAGGGCGTCCAGCAAGGTACGTGCCCCGTCATCGGTTTTTGCGGTGGTGACGATGGTGACGTTCAGACCACGTATCTGGTCGATCTTGTCGTAATCGATTTCCGGAAAGATGATATGCTCGCTGACACCCATGGAAAAATTACCCCGCCCGTCAAAACCTTTTGCGGAGACACCACGAAAGTCCCTGACACGAGGCAGGGCAACGTTGATGAGTTTCGACAGGAAGTCATACATCCGATCTTTCCGCAGGGTAACCCTGGCCCCGATGGGCATGCCGGCCCGCAGTTTAAAGGTGGCGATGGACTTTTTCGCCCGGGTCACCACAGCTTTCTGACCAGAAATCATGGTCAGTTCCTGAGCGGCCTTTTCAACCACTTTCGGATTCTGCACGGCTTCGCCCAACCCCATATTGAGAACAATCTTCTCGATTTTCGGGATCTCCATCACGTTGGAAATGCCGAGTTTCTCTTGCAACTCGGCTCTCAACTGGTTTTCGTACTGCTCTTTTAAGGTCCCCATCATCAACTCCGTAAGCGGTCAGGCACTACTTTTTTAAGGTTTCGATCGTTGCTTTGCAACTTTTGCACATCCGCGTTTTCGTGCCGTCTTCCAGCACTTTTATGCCGATACGCACAGTTTCCGTGCACTCTGGACAAACGATCATAACATTCGAACAGTCAATGCCCGCTTCCCGCTCGATAATCTGTCCGGACTGGGTCGCGTCCTTGGCTTTCTGATGTTTCTTAATCATGTTGATTCGTTCGACGATCACATGATTTTTGTCCCTGTCGATTTTCAGAACTTTGCCGACACGGCCCTTGTCTTTTCCAGCAATGACCTCAACCTTGTCATTGATGCGTAGCTTTGTACTTCCCTGGCGCATGGTCAATCTCCCGATTTCACATCAGCTATTCAATGCAAACTTTATAAAACTTCCGGTGCGAGGGAGATGATTTTCATAAATCCCAGCGACCTGAGTTCCCGCGCTACCGGTCCAAAAATACGTGTTCCAATGGGTTCGCCGTTATTGGCCAGCAGCACGGCGGCATTTTCGTCGAACCTGACGGTCGTGTCCTCCGGTCGCTTGAGTGATTTGACTGTGCGAACAACCACGGCGTCGAGAACGTCACCCTTTTTCACCTTGGCGTGGGGAATGGCTTCTTTGACGGTAACGACGATGATATCGCCAATACCGGCATAACGTTTCCTGGTGCCGCCCAACACCCTGACACAGAGCACCTTTTTGGCTCCGGAGTTGTCAGCAACGTTCAACATGGTCTCAGTCTGGATCATAACGTACCCCGTAATACTTCGATTTTCTAATGTCTAAGTGAATGGTCAGGCGGAAAAATCTCAGGCTGCCCGCTGGATGATAGACCGTACCAGCCAGCGTTTTCTTCTGGACAGGGGGCGGCATTCCTCGATCAACACGACATCACCGACCTGGCATTCATTTTTGGCGTCATGCGCCATGTATCGCACCTGTTTTCGAATAAACTTGCCATACAGCTTGTGTGGGAACATGCGCTCAACCAGAATAACGACGCTTTTCTCCATCTTGTTGCTGACAACAGACCCCTGACGGGTTTTTTTCGCATTGGCACTCATATAGTCTTCCCGGATAGTTTGCTCTATGGTTGGCTACTGGTTCTGCTTTTCCGACAGGACCGTCTGTATTCTGGCGATATCTTTTTTCAACACCGCCAGTTTAGCAGGATTTTCCAATCGGCGAATGCTGTGCTGGAAGCGAAGCTTGAACAGGTCTTCCCGTACATCCCGTTCCTTTTTGACCAGATCGTCAACGCCAAGGGCTCGTAACTCTTTCGTTTTCATATCATTGTACTCTTGCTGACAATAATCGTCGGAAAAGGCAACTTGAAGCTTGCCAGGCGAAGGGCCTCGTAAGCAAGTTCCTCGGGAACCCCCTTAAGTTCGTAGAGAATGCGCCCGGGCCGGATTACCGCAACCCAGTACTCCGGAACACCCTTTCCTTTGCCCATGCGGGTCTCGGCAGGCTTCTTGGTGATCGGTTTGTCCGGGAACACACGGATCCACATTTTCCCGCCGCGCTTGACCTTCCTGTTGATGGCAATACGCGCGGCCTCAATGTGCTGTGCACTCATCCACCCACAACCGACGGCCTTGAGCGCATAATCCCCAAAGGAAATGTCATGGCCTCGCTGGGCCTCGCCCTTCATGCGGCCCTTAAACTGTTTTCTATGTTTGACTTTACGTGGACTTAACATGTGATCGACTCCTTTGGAGAATCAAGCCGTGGCTTGCATTACCCTTAATCAGTTGCCTTGAGTGCCCTGCTCGACGGGGCTCTCGGTAGTGGTCAGGATTTCTCCTTTGAAGATCCAGACCTTGACCCCGATGATACCATAGGTCGTTTTCGCCTCGGCAGTACCATAGTTAATGTCGGCGCGCAGCGTGTGCAGGGGAACCCGTCCCTCCTTGAACCACTCGGTGCGGGACATTTCCGCGCCGCCAAGACGACCGGAACAGGAGATTTTAATGCCCTGAACACCGAAACGGAGAGCAGAATTGATGGATTTCTTCATGGCCCGACGGAAGGCGATGCGACGCTCCAACTGGGTGGCGATATTCTCCGCCACCAGCTGCGCATCCGCCTCCGGTCGCCTGACTTCCTGAATATCGATGAAACACGGACGCTTGAACTTCTGTTCCAGGTCCTTTTTCAACCCTTCTATCTCGGTTCCTTTCTTGCCGATAACGATGCCAGGACGGGCTGTGAACAGTTTGACCTTCACCTTGTCACCAGTCCGCTCAATAACAATCCGTGAGATACCTGCGTGATACAGTCTCTTTTTCAGGTATTTGCGTATGAGTTGGTCCTGATGCAAATTGCTGGCATAGTCCTTATCAGCATACCAGATAGATTCCCAGGATCGCGTGATGTTGAGCCGCAACCCGATTGGATTGACTTTTTGTCCCAAGATATTCCTCCGTTCCCTCTGCGTATTAACTAAAATTGGTTGAGCCTGTATCAGGCTTCATCAACGACCACAGTAATGTGGCTGGTTCTTTTCAGGATGCGAGTCGCCCTGCCCATGGCCCGCGGACTGAAGCGCTTCAGCATCGGCCCGCCGTCAATGAGTATTCTCTTAACGTAGAGGGTATCTACATCGATGGAATCCGACTGATTGGCATTGGCGACAGCGGATTCAAGGACCTTGCGAATAATTTTTGCCCCTTTCTTTGGCATGAACCGCAATGTGGTCAGAGCCAAGTCCGCACTCATGCCCCGGATGACATCCGCGACAAGACGCGCCTTTTGCGGTGAGATCCGAATATATTTTGCGACGGCAGTTGTTTCCATCGTGTGACTCCCGAGTTTTGCTCTTCTGATTCCTTATGGCCTACCGGCCTTTCTTGTCTGAGGCATGACCGTAATAGGTTCTGGTCGGCGAAAATTCACCGAGTTTGTGCCCAACCATGTTCTCCGATACGTACACCGGTATGAACTTATTCCCGTTATGTACCGCAAACGTCAACCCGACCATCTCGGGCAGAATGTCGGAACGGCGGGACCAGGTTTTGATGACTTTACGAGACCCCGATTCCTGCGCCTGTTCGACTTTTCGCATCAGGTGATCATCGACAAAAGGACCTTTTTTAATGGAACGACCCATGGTGCACTTCTCCGTTATTTATTCCGTTTGTTGACAATGTCACGATCCGAGGCTTTCCGCTTCCTGGTCTTGTATCCCTTTGCGGGAGTACCCCACGGTGAACACGGATGCCGACCACCGGAACTTTTACCTTCGCCGCCACCCATGGGGTGGTCAACCGGGTTCATCGCCACACCACGCACCGAGGGGCGGATACCTTTCCACCTGGACCGTCCGGCCTTACCCAGCTTCTGACTGCCGTACTCGACGTTCCCCACCTGACCGATGCAGGCGCGACAGTCCTTGTGAAAGCGACGGACCTCACCGGAAGGAAGTTTAACAAGCACTTGGTGACCGTCCTTGGCCATCAACTGGGCGGCGGCACCGGCGGAGCGCACCATCTGCGCACCTTTCCCAATTTTCATCTCGATGTTGTGGATGACGGTACCCAACGGAATGTTGACCATGGGCAGACAATTGCCAAGTTTGATATCGGCACCCTGGCCGGAGACAACCGTATCACCCACCGAGAGTCCGTTCGGGGCAAGGATGTAGGTTTTTTCACCGTCGGCGTAGGTCAGCAACGCAATGTTAGCGGAGCGGTTCGGATCGTACTCGATGGCCGTAACGGTCGCCGGCACCTCGGTTTTGTTCCGCTGCCAGTCGATAATCCGGTATTTGCGCTTGTGGCCCCCGCCTTTGTGTCGGGCGGTGATCCGCCCGTAGACGTTTCTTCCGCCTGTTTTCTGCAAAGAGACGAGCAGACTCTTTTCAGGCTCCTTGTCGGTAAGCGTTTCCCGGGAAACCGAGACGTGGTGACGTGTTCCGGCCGAAGTCGGCTTATGGATTTTGATCGACATTGCAATTCCTGTAGTCTAATGGCTTCAGATAGCAGCGGTGGTTCAACGCAATCAGAGTTCTTCGAGGAAATTGATCTTTCCTTCCGCCAAGGTGATATAGGCCTTTTTCCAATCACTCGTCTTTCCGGCGGGTTTGGCTCCGACACGCTTGCGTTTGCCGTTCATATTCGAGGTCGCGACCTTGGCTACCTTGACATTGAACAGACGCTCAACGGCGCTCTTGATTTCGATCTTGTTCGCCCTTGGATCAACCGCGAACACGACCTTGTTTTCTGTTTCCTGAAGCCGGTTGCCTTTCTCGGTCAGACAGGAGCGTTTGACCACGTTGAATAAATCCTTCATACCATCAGCCTCTCTTCCAGTTTGGCAAGACTCGTCTGCACCAGCATTAATTTCGAGTGCTTGAGGATGTCCATGACATTCAACCCCGCGACCGGCAAAACCTTGTAGCCGACAGCATTCCGTGCCGACAGGCCAAGCTTTTCGTCCATTTCGCCGGTAACCACCAGACAATTTTCAAATTTGAAGTTGTCCATCACCTTGACGAATTCGCGCGTCTTGGCCTGGTCGAGGTTGAACTGATCGACAACGACCAGATTTCCCTCCTGGTTGCGGGCTGACAGGGCCATTTTCAGAGCGAGTCTCCGGACCTTTTTGGGGAGTGAGTAGCTGTAGTCCCTCGGCTTCGGGCCGAAAACGGTACCGCCGCCACGCCAGACCGGAGATGTCCGGCTGCCCGCTCTCGCCCGACCGGTGCCTTTTTGGCGCCACGGTTTAGCACCGCCGCCGCTCACTTCGCCCCGCGTTTTAGTGCAGGCATTTCCACTGCGCTGATTGGCGCGCTGCATGCAAACGACCTCGTGCAGAATACCGGTGTTGACTTCCACACTGAACAAGGCGTCGTTCAGATCGATCTCGCCAACTTTTTCCGCCAGCGAATTTAAGACTTCACAAACTGCCATGAGAATCTCCTTAAAAGCAACTGCGGCGATCAGGCTTTTGTAAATATATTGAGCAGGCCATTCTTGGCCCCGGGAACCGTTCCACGCACAAGCAACAGGTTCTCGTCATTCCTGATATCGACGATTTTCAGGTTCTTCTGGGTCACCCTATCGTTGCCCATTCGTCCAGGCATCTTCTTGCCCTTGACGACACGCGACGGCCAGGCACTGCAACCAATAGAACCGGGAGCACGATGGAAGTCCGAACCGTGGGTCGATCCTCCGCCCTTGAAGCCGTGCCTTTTGATAACACCCTGAAAGCCGCGACCCTTGGATTTCCCTGTGATATCGATCAGGTCACCAATGGCTACCACCTCTGTCAGCGTCACCTGCTGCCCGACCTGATAGGTCTCCGGATTTTCCACCCGGAACTCCCGCACATGATAGAAACCTGTCCCGCCGGATCGCTTGAAATGGCCAGCTTCCGGCTTGTTCAGTCTGGATTCCCTTTTTTCCAGAAAACCCAATTGAATGGCGTTGTACCCTTCCTTCTGCACAGTTTTTTTCTGGAGGATAGTGCATGGCCCAGCTTCTATGACGGTAACAGGTATGGACCGGCCATTCTCGTCGAAAACACGAGTCATGCCAATCTTCCGTCCCAATATTCCTTTTGTCTTCGGCATCTGCTTACCTTGTCTTAATCAATCACGAGGCTGTGAAAGCTCCCCTTCGAGTCAGCCGTTCTCGGTCGCACTTAAGGGAGCTTGATTTCTACGTCGACACCAGCCGACAATTCCAGCTTCATCAGCGAGTCGATGGTCTGCTGGGTGGGATCGAGGATGTCAAGCAGACGTCGGTGCGTTCGCATTTCAAACTGTTCCCGCGACTTTTTGTCGACATGCGGCGAGCGCAGAACTGTGTACTTGTTGACGCTCGTCGGCAGCGGTATCGGCCCAACCACTGTGGCTCCGGTTCTCCGTGCCGTATCGACAATCTCCCTGGTCGACAAATCAAGGAGCTTGTGATCGTAGCCTTTCAATCGGATGCGGATCTTATCTGCAGGAATCATGATTCTCCCCTTACTCGATGATCTCGGCGATCACGCCGGCGCCGACGGTGCGGCCGCCCTCGCGAATGGCGAAGCGAAGACCCGCCTCCATTGCGATCGGCGTAATCAGTTCGCCGTTGATGTGGATGTTGTCGCCAGGCATGACCATCTCCACACCCTCATCCAGGGTGCAGACGCCGGTGACGTCCGTGGTCCGGAAGTAAAACTGCGGCCGGTATCCGTTGAAGAAAGGCGTGTGCCGCCCCCCCTCCTCCTTGGTGAGAATGTAGGCTTCGGCCTTGAACTTCTTGTGCGGCTTGATCGATCCCGGTTTCGCCAGCACCTGCCCGCGCACAACCTCTTCCCGCTTGATGCCGCGCAGCAGCGCACCAATGTTATCACCCGCCTGCCCCTCGTCGAGCAACTTGCGGAACATCTCCACACCGGTGCAGGTGGTCTTCACAGTGGGCCGGATACCGACGATCTCAATCTCATCACCGACATGGACCACGCCGCGTTCAATCCGGCCCGTTGCCACCGTGCCGCGTCCGGAAATGGAGAACACGTCCTCCACCGGCATAAGGAAGGGCTTGTCCACGGCGCGTTCGGGCTGCGGCACGTAGCTGTCTACCGCTGCCATCAGGTCCCAGATACACTTGGCCTTGTCCGGGTCCTCCGGCTCCTCGAGGGCGCGCAGCGCAGACCCCTGAATGATGGGCACATCGTCGCCGGGGAAGTCGTACTTGTCGAGCAACTCCCGCAGTTCCATCTCGACCAGCTCAATCAGTTCCGGGTCGTCAACCATGTCGCACTTGTTGAGAAAGACGACCATGGCCGGTACGCCGACCTGACGGGCCAGCAAAATGTGCTCTCGCGTCTGCGGCATGGGGCCGTCGGTAGCGGCGACCACCAGGATGGCGCCGTCCATCTGCGCCGCGCCGGTGATCATGTTCTTGATATAGTCGGCGTGACCCGGGCAGTCCACGTGGGCATAGTGCCGGTTGGCCGTCTCGTACTCGACATGCGCGGTGGCGATGGTGATGCCGCGCTCCTTCTCTTCCGGAGCCTTGTCGATCTCGCTGAAGTCCGTGAACTTGGCCATGCCCTTGGTCGACAGTACGCGTGTTATCGCCGCTGTCAGGGTTGTCTTGCCATGATCAATGTGACCAATCGTTCCTACATTGACATGCGGCTTCGTCCGCGCAAATTTTTCCTTCGCCATCCTGTGTTCCCTCTACCGGCTTATATTGATTATACGCCTTTGATCTTGCGAATGATCGCTTCTGCTTTTCTGGCAGGCACCTCGGCAAACTCGACGAATTGCATCGTGAAGGTCGCCCGCCCCTGTGTTGCTGACCGCAACTCCGTTGAATAGCCAAACATTTCCGAAAGCGCTACTTTTGCGCGAACAACCTGCAACATCCTTTCGGCGTCTACCCCGTTGACCTGTGCCCGCTTGCGGTTGAGATCATTGAGCACGTCGCCCAGATACTCTTCAGGGGTAACGACCTCCAAATCCATGATTGGCTCGAGCAGAACCGGTGCGCCCAGCATTGCTGCTTTTCGACAGGCCATGGTTGCGGCCACGCCAAAGGCCAACTCGGTGGACTTGTCTTCGTCGTAGGACCCGCCGACCAGCCTGGCAACAATGTCCAGCATCGGGTAGCCAATCAGCGGGCCGGAATCCAGGCTGTCCAGCACACCCTTTTTGATCGCCTGCACAAATTGTGCAGGAATCTGGGCTTCATCAACCAGGCATTCGAACTGGTGGCCAGCGTGTGCGGGGCCGGGCGCCAACTCGAGTTCCACGTGACCGTACTGCTCTTTGCCGGTTGCCTGTGACTCGAACCTGGCCTCGGCTCGCGCACTCGCTGTCAAGGTTTCCCGGTAGGAGACCTGAGGTCGACCAACGGCCGCCTCGACCTTGAACTCCCTCGTCAGCCGATCGACGATGATCTCCAAGTGCAGTTCACCCATCCCAGAAATGATCGTCTGCCCGGTATCCTCGCTCACCGCGACCTTGAAACTCGGATCCTCATTGGCAAGCTTGGCCAGGCTTTCCACCAAGCGGCTTTCATCAGCCTTGGTTTTCGGCTCGATGGACACACCGATAACCGGTTCGGGAATGGTCATCGCTTCGAGGACGATGAAATCGCCAATCTCGCAGAGCGTGTCACCCGTACGGCTAAATTTGAGCCCGACAACCGCGCAAATATCTCCGGCGCTGATGCTGTCGATCTCCTCACGCTTATTGGCGTGCAGCCTGACAAGTTTCGAGATCTTCTCCGTCTTGTGCTTACCCGTGTTAAAAACCCGTTCCCCCAGCTTCAGCTGGCCGGAATACACGCGCAAGAAGGCTAGATTGCCCACAAACGGATCATTCTGCAGCTTGAAAACCAACCCGCAGAATTTTTCACTCCTCACAGGCTTGCGGATAAGCGGCGCACCGTCCTTATCCGTCCCCTCAACCGGGGGAACATCAGCGGGTGATGGCAGGTACCAGGTGATTGCATCCAACAGGGGTTGAATGCCCTTGTTCTTGAATGCTGAACCACAGAGTACCGGTACCAGATCCAGCGACAGCGTTGCTTTTCTCAACGCCACTCGCAGTTCACCGGGAGTGATCTCCTGTTCATTTAGGTATTTTTCCATGACCCCCTCATCGAAGTCGGCCAACTTCTCGAGAAGGGTCATTCTGGCAGCCGATGATTCGTCGAGCAACGTATCCGGGATGGGTTCCTCGGTAACGACCTGGCCCTTTGAGCCGTCGTCGAACCTCAGGAGTTTCTGGTCGATCAGATCGATGACACCAGAGAACTTTTCCTCACTTCCAACCGGCAACGTGATCGCCACCGGTAAAGCGCCCAGCCGGTTTTCGATCTCCTCGATGCACTTCGCAAACGAAGCGCCGACTCGATCCATTTTATTGACGAAAGCAAGTCGTGGTATCTTGTAACGGTCAGCCTGTCGCCAAACCGTTTCTGATTGGGGCTCAACCCCCCCAACCGCACAAAAAACCCCGACGACTCCGTCCAGAACCCGCAGGCAACGCTCCACCTCAACGGTGAAGTCCACATGCCCCGGCGTGTCTATAATGTTGATTTGGTGATTATTCCAGTAGCAGGTAGTCGCCGCGGAACTGATGGTGATCCCACGCTCTTGTTCCTGCTCCATCCAGTCCATGACCGCCGTGCCGTCATGCACTTCACCAATTTTGTGCGACCTGCCCGTGTAGTAGAGTATGCGTTCCGTGGCGGTTGTCTTGCCGGCGTCAATATGGGCCATTATGCCAATATTGCGCACCCTGGATAACTGGTCTTTCTCCGCCACGTTGCATACCCACGCTCGTACAAACTAATTATCGAACCGAGCTTGGACAAAAATGCAGTTATATACTGCGAACGGTCTCGATTGTCAATTTGCTTTTTTCAAACCTGAAAAACAGATCACCACCGGTAATGAGCAAAGGCTTTGTTCGCCTCCGCCATCTTGTGCGTGTCGTCCTTTTTCTTGACAGAGGCGCCACGGTTGTTAAAGGCATCAAGCAACTCTGCCGCAAGTTTCTCTGACATGGTCTGGCCAGAGCGCCCTTTAGAAAACCCGATGATCCACCGGATAGCTAACGCATTCCGTCGCTCCGGTCGAACCTCTACCGGCACCTGGTAGGTTGCGCCACCAACGCGGCGACTCTTGACCTCAACCCGGGGACGGACATTTTCCATGGCCTCTTCGAAGATGGTCAACGGCTCCTGGTCGGAAACCTTTCCGCCGATGATCTCCATCGCGTCATAAAACAGACGGCGCGCGATGTTCTTTTTTCCATCTTCCATCAATCCGTTTGTAAATTTTGCCACCAACGCGGAGTTGTAGAGCGGATCCGGCGTCACTGGGCGTTTTTCGAGCAGCTTCTTTCTTGGCATCGCAAAGCTCTTTTGAGAAATCGTGATCGACTGTTATTTAGGCCGCTTGGCTCCATACTTGGAGCGACCCTGGCGACGGTCGTTGACACCGAGGGTATCGAGCGTACCACGAACGATATGATAGCGCACACCCGGCAAGTCCTTGACACGACCGCCGCGGATCAGCACGACCGAGTGCTCCTGCAGATTGTGACCAATACCGGGGATATAGGAAGTCACCTCGATCCCGTTGGTCAGGCGCACCCTGGCCACTTTACGCAGCGCCGAGTTCGGCTTTTTGGGAGTAGTGGTGTAGACACGCACGCACACACCCCGCTTCTGGGGACAGCTCTGGAGCGCGGGCGTGTTCGACCGATTGGTCAACTTCTTCCTTCTATTTCGGACCAACTGATTGATAGTAGGCATGCAGAAAGCTCCTTTTGAAAAAACGGCCACACCTGCAAAAAATGGTGGCAGGCATGAAGGGGGAATTTTTACCCTTTACCGCAAGAAAACGCAAGTTAAAACTTCGTCAATGTTCCGGCTGGACTTGATACTTTTTCAGTCCCGTTCCTGCTGAAATCAATCGGCCCATAATGACGTTCTCCTTCAAACCGGAAAGATCATCGATCTTGCCGGCCATGGCGGCATTGGTGAGCACCTTGGTGGTCTCCTGGAAGGAAGCGGCAGAGATGAACGAGTCGGTGGACAGTGATGCCTTGGTCACGCCCAGCAGCAACGGTTCGGCCGATGCCGGCAGGAGGCTTTCCCGCAGCAACCGCTCGTTTTCCTCCTGGAATTTCCACCATTCAACCTGCTGATCGAGCATGAACTTGGAATCGCCCGCATCGGTGATCCGCACCCGCTTAAGCATCTGGCGGACGATCGTCTCGATATGCTTGTCATTGATCTTGACACCCTGGAGACGATAGACCTCCTGGATCTCATTGACGAGGAAACTGGCCAGGGCCTCGGCCCCCTTGACGCGCAGAATGTCGTTGGGCAGACGGACACCCTCCATGAGCGGATCACCGGCCTCGACCCGGTCGTTCTCGTGCACTGTGATATGTTTGGACTTGGGAATGAGGTACTCCTTCGGCTCGCCCACCTCCGGGATAACGATAACCCGCCGCTTGCCCTTGAGATCCTTCCCGAAGGTGATCCGTCCGTCAATGTCGGTGATGATCGCCTGCTCCTTTGGTTTCCTGACCTCGAACAATTCGGCCACCCGGGGCAGACCGCCGGTGATATCTTTGGTCTTGGCAGTTTCACGCGGAATCTTGGCGATCACCGTACCGGCGGTGATCACATCCTGCTCGTTCACGGTGATGATCGACCCGACGGGCAGCGGGTAGCGGGCCGCCAAGTCTCCTTCCGGGAGTTTGAGGGTACGGCCCCGCTCATCTTTGATGGAAATACGGGGGTTCATCTGTTTGCTGGAACTGACCGTGGTGACCATCTTGCTTGCCTTGCCGGTGATCTGGTCAACGCGCTCCTGCATGGACTCACCCTCTACCACGTCGCCGTACTTGATCTTACCGCCCACCTCGGCGACGATCGGAATGGAGAAGGCGTCCCAGGCGGCAATCACCGTCCCCGGGTCGACCAATTGACCATCTTTGATAAGCAGGGTGGCGCCGTACGGCACAGGAAACCGCTCGCGGTCCACACCCTGATCGTCGAGCACGGTGATTTCAGCGTTGCGGTTCATGACCACGTTGAGCCCGTCATTGTTCATGACCGAGTGCAGCTTTTTATAGCGGATTTCACCGCCACGCTGCGTGCGGACCTCCGCCTGTTCCACCGAACCACGGGCTGTTCCGCCGATATGGAAGGTCCGCATGGTCAGCTGGGTACCGGGCTCGCCGATGGATTGGGCAGCGATAATGCCCACTGCCTCGCCGATATTGACCATGTGGCCACGGCCGAGATCGCGGCCGTAGCACATGGCGCAGACCCCCCGTTTGGCCTCGCAGGTGAGCACAGAACGGATCAGCACCCGGTCAATACCCGCAGCCTCGATGGCCTCGACCCTGTCCTCGGTGATCTCCTCGTCCATGCCCACCAGCACCTCGCCGGTGTGCGAATCGACCACGTCCTCGAGCGCGACCCGGCCGAGAATACGTTCGCCGATGCGGACAATCACCTCGCCACCCTCGATCAACGGCTCGGCCAGGGTACCGCGCATGGTGCCGCAGTCTTTCATGACAATGGTCGAATCCTGGGCCACATCCACCAGGCGACGGGTCAGGTAGCCGGAGTTGGCGGTCTTGAGCGCCGTGTCAGCCAGGCCTTTGCGGGCGCCGTGGGTGGAGATGAAGTACTCAAGGACGCTCAGTCCCTCGCGGAAGTTGGCCTTGATCGGTGTCTCGATGATTTCACCAGACGGCTTGGCCATCAGACCTCGCATACCCGCGAGCTGGCGGATCTGGTCCTTGGAGCCACGCGCGCCCGAGTCGGCCATGATGTAGACCGAGTTGAAGCTCTTGATTTCCCGGATTTTTCCGGACGCATCCGGCTGGTACTCCACCGCCATCTCGTCCATCATCTCCTTGGTGATCTTGTCCGTGGCCTTGGACCAAATGTCGATGATCTTGTTGTACTTCTCACCGTCGGTGATCAGACCATCGGAATACTGCTGGTCAACGTCCGCCGCCTCGCGCTCCGAATCCTCGACAAACTCCTCCTTGCGCACAGGGATCTTCATGTCGTTGATGCAGATGGAGATGCCGGCCCTGGTGGCGTACTCATAGCCCAAGTCCTTGAGCCGGTCGGCAAGAATGACCGTTTCCTTGGTGCCGGCGTGGCGATAGGTGTAATCGATGAGGAAGGCCAGTTCCTTCTTGGACAGTTCCTTGTTCACCAGGGGAAAGGGAACGGCCGGAGGCAACAGGTCACCGACAATCAGCCGACCAATGCTCGTGTCGACCATGGCGCCGTTGATGCGCACCCGTACCCGGGCCTGCATGTGGGCGGCGCCGTGGTCGTAGGCGACCATGGCCTCAGCCGGCGAGCCATAGACCGAGCCTTCGCCAACCACACCGAGCCGCTCGCGGGTCATGTAATAGAGACCGAGCACGATATCCTGGCTGGGAATGATGATCGGGCCGCCGTTCGCCGGTGAGAGGATGTTGTTGGTGGACATCATCAGCACCCGGGCCTCGACCTGGGCCTCGACCGAAAGCGGGACATGCACGGCCATCTGGTCACCGTCGAAGTCGGCGTTGAAAGCCGCACAGACGAGCGGATGCAGCTGAATGGCCTTGCCTTCGATCAGGTTGACCTCGAAGGCCTGCATGCCCAATCGGTGCAGGGTCGGGGCCCGGTTGAGAATGACCGGGTACTCCTGGACGATATCCTCGAGTACGTCCCAAACCTCTTTCACGCCCTTCTCCACCATCTTGCGCGCGCTCTTGATGGTGGTGACGTAGCCCTTGTGCTCCAGCCGGTTGTAGATGAACGGTTTGAACAACTCGAGCGCCATTTTCTTCGGCAGGCCACACTGGTGCAGGCGCAGGTGCGGCCCGACGACAATGACTGAACGACCGGAATAGTCCACCCGCTTGCCGAGCAGGTTCTGCCGGAACCGACCCTGCTTGCCCTTGAGCATGTCAGAGAGCGACTTGAGCGGCCGCTTGTTCGGCCCGGTGATGGTGCGGCCGCGGCGGCCGTTATCGAACAGCACATCCACGGCTTCCTGCAGCATGCGCTTTTCGTTGCGGATGATGATGTCCGGTGCATCCAGCTCCAGGAGTCGCTTCAGCCGGTTGTTGCGGTTGATAACCCGCCGGTACAGGTCGTTCAGGTCGGAGGTGGCAAACCGGCCGCCTTCCAGCGGCACCAGCGGCCGCAGATCCGGCGGCAGGACCGGGATCACCTGGAGGATCATCCATTCCGGCCTGTTGCCGCCCGAACCGATGAAGGCCTCGATGACGTTCAACCGCTTGCCGTACTTGCTCCGCTTGGTCTGCGAGCCGGTTTCGGCCATGTCCACCCGGAGTTCAATGGCCAGTCCCTCCAGCCGGGTCATGTCCTTTTTGCCGAAGACCCGTTGGGCCAGGGCTTCACCCGACTTCTCGGACAGTGAGGAATGCCGCACCTTGTCCACCAGCTGAGCCTTTTCCCCCTCGGTCATCGGCTTGGAGAGGTGGGCGAGCAACTCGTGAATGGCCTCGGCGCCGATGCCGACCTGGAACTTGCCCGGGTGCTCTTCGAGACTGCTCCGATACTGCTCTTCGTTCAACAGGGTGCCGACCGGCAGGTCCTCCACCCCGGAATGCACGATGACGTAAGACTCGAAATAAAGAATACGCTCCAACTGCTTGAGGGTCATGTCGAGAATGGCGCCGATCTTCGACGGCAGGCTCTTCAGAAACCAGATATGGGCGACCGGCGCGGCCAGTTCGATATGCCCGAGCCGCTCCCGGCGAACCTTGGACTGAATGACCTCGACGCCGCACTTTTCGCAGACCACTCCGCGGTGCTTCATCCGCTTGTACTTGCCGCAGTTACACTCGTAGTCCTTGACCGGTCCGAAAATCTTGGCGCAGAACAAGCCGTCCCGCTCGGGTTTGAAGGTCCGGTAATTGATGGTTTCTGGCTTCTTGACCTCGCCGTGCGACCATTCCCTGATTTTTTCCGGCGAAGCCAGGGAGATTTTCACCTTGTTGAAGCTGACGGGACCTTTCGGCTTGGCAAAAAAGTTGAACAGTTCTTCCACGAAATCACCTTTCATATATGTGAATCAATCCGTTCCAGCGGGTAAGGCCGGTTCTTACGTCTCCTGTCAATGGCTTGCGTCGCTACTCGAGCAGCTCGACATCCAGGCAGAGGCCCTTCAGTTCCTTGACAAGGACATGGAACGATTCCGGCAGACCGGTTTCGAGGAAATTGTTGCCCTTGACGATCTTCTCGTACATCGTCGTCCGGCCCTCGACGTCGTCGGATTTCACGGTGAGGAATTCTTTCAGGGTGTAGGCGGCGCCATAGGCCTCCATGGCCCAGACCTCCATCTCACCCAGTCGCTGACCACCGAATTGCGCCTTGCCACCCAGCGGCTGCTGGGTGACCAGCGAATAGGGTCCGGTGGAGCGGGCGTGAATCTTGTTGTCAACAAGGTGGTGGAGTTTGAGCATGTACATGGTGCCGACCGTGATCGCGTTGTCGAACGGCTCTCCGGTCAGCCCGTCGTACAGAGTGGACTGGCCCACCTCGTCGACACCGGCCTGGACGAGCATCTGGCGAATTTCCGACTCTGAGGCCCCGTCGAACACCGGTGTGGCCACGTGGATGCCTCGGCCGTACTTACGCACCATGTCAAGCAGTTGGTCGTCGTCGAGACCGTCGGTCAGCAGCGCATACTCTTTCGCGGAGAACAGCTCCTGCAGGCGTTTCTTCACTTGGTCCACTTCGCACCGCCTGGCCAATTCGGCCACTTGCTCGCCCAGTTTTTTGGCGGCGAAGCCGAGATGGCACTCGAGCACCTGGCCGACGTTCATGCGCGAAGGCACGCCGAGCGGGTTGAGGACCAGATCCACGGTGGTGCCGTCGGCGAAATAGGGCATGTCCTCCTCGGGCAGCAGCCGCGAGACCACGCCTTTGTTGCCGTGCCGGCCGGCCATCTTGTCGCCGACCGCCAGTTTACGCTTGGTGGCAACATAGATCTTGACCATTTTGACCACGCCGGGCGGCAGATCATCGCCCTTTTCCATGCGCTCGACAATGCCCTGATAGCGCCCGCGGACCACGCCGGCCTGGGTGTTGTAGCGGCCGAAGACAGCCTCGATCTCCTCCCCATACTTGGACTTTTCAGCAAAATCGATGTCACGCAAATCCGCGAAGCTGACCTGCTCGAGGATCTTTGCGGTCAACTGCTTGCCAAGTTTGAGGATGACCTTGCCCTTCTTGTCCTTGACGTCGCTCTTGGCGGTGCGGCCATCGAGCAGATCGGCCAGGGCCTTGCGTACGCCCTTCTTCAGGCTCTTGAGTTCATCCTCCATGTCGCGGTTGATGCGCTCGATTTCCTTTTCCTCGATCATCAGGGTGCGCTCGTCCTTGTCCACGCCCTTGCGGGAGAAGACCTTGGCGTCAATGACCACGCCCTCGATGCCGGGCGGCACGCGCAGGGAGGAATCCTTGACGTCACCAGCCTTTTCCCCGAAAATCGCGCGCAGCAGTTTCTCCTCCGGCGAGAGCATGCTCTCCCCCTTGGGCGTCACCTTGCCGACCAGCATGTCGCCAGCCTTGACCTCGGCACCGATGCGGACGATGCCGGAATCATCCAGGTTGCGCAACCCGTCCTCGCCAACGTTGGGAATGTCGCGGGTGATCTCCTCCTTGCCCAACTTGGTGTCGCGAGCCATGGTCTCGAAGATCTCGATGTGTACCGAGGTGAAGGTGTCCTCTTTGAGGAGCCGCTCGTTCACCAGGATGGAGTCCTCGAAGTTGTAGCCACGCCAGGGCATGAAGGCGATAGTCACATTCTTGCCCAACGCCAGTTCGCCCACCTCGGTGGAGGGTCCGTCGGCAAGCACCGTTCCTTTGATCACCCGATCACCGGGGAAGACCAGCGCCTTCTGGTTGAAACAGGTGTTCTGGTTGGACTTTTTGTACTTGGACAGATGATAGACACCAATGCCGGTGTCGAATCCATCAATCCCGGGCTCGTCGTACCTGACCACGACGCGGTTCGCATCCACTTCCTCGACCACACCGCTGCCGCCGGCGAGCAGACAGGCACCGGAATCCTGGGCCACGTACTTCTCCACACCGGTGCCGATGATGGGTGCGCTGGTTTTCAGCAGCGGGACCGCCTGGCGCTGCATGTTCGAGCCCATGAGCGCCCGGTTGGCATCGTCGTTCTCGAGGAAAGGAATGAGGGAGGCGGCGATCGACACCATCTGGTTGGGCGCCACGTCCATCATGGTCACGTCCTCGGCCGAGACCATGGACACTTCGCTCTGGTGGCGGGCAATTAGGTTGTCCTCGAGGATCCTGCCGTCAACGACCGACACCTGTGCAGGCGCGATCACCTGATCCTCCTCCTGCGAGGCGGAGAGGTACTTGCAGTCCACAGAGACCTGCCGGTCTTTGACAACTCGGTACGGTGTCTCGATGAAGCCGTACGGATTGACGGTGGCATAGGTGGCCAGCGAGACGATCAAACCGATGTTCGGGCCCTCAGGTGTCTCAACCGGGCAGATGCGACCGTAGTGGGTGGGATGAACGTCCCGCACCTCGAAGCCGGCGCGTTCACGCGACAGACCGCCCGGTCCGAGGGCGGAAAGTCGCCGTTTGTGCGTGACCTCGGAAAGCGGGTTGGTCTGGTCCATGAACTGCGACAGTTGACTGGTGCCGAAGAACTCCTTGATCGCCGAGGTGACCGGTTTGGGGTTGACCAGGTCATGCGGCATGAGCGTTTCGATCTCCTGCAGGGTCATCCGCTCCTTGATCGCCCGCTCCATGCGTACCAGGCCCATGCGGTACTGGTTCTCGCACAGTTCGCCGACCGTCCGCACCCGGCGGTTGCCAAGGTGGTCAATGTCGTCGCCGTCCTTGAGTTCATCCTTGATGCGGACCAGGTGTTTGACACTCTTGACGATGTCTTCCTTGGTCAGGGTGCGCACCTCGATGGGGGTGGCCACACCGAGTTTGGTGTTGATCTTGTACCGGCCGACTTCGGAGAGGTCATAGGTGGCCGCGCTGAAAAACAGGTTGTCAAAAAAGGATCTCGCCACCTCGAGGGTTGGTGGGCTGGACGGACGCAGCCGTCGGTAGATTTCGACCAGAGCCTCGTCGGTATCCTTGATCTTATCCAGCAGCAGGGTCTTACGGAACGAATCCGTGTAGCTGACGCCGTCGATGAACAGCAGTTCAAAGGAGGAGACACCGGCGTCGGCGAAGGCCTTGAGCACCTCGGGGGTGACCGTGTCGTTGCCCCGGGCTAGAATTTCGCCGGTGGCCTCGTTGACCACATCCTTGGAGAAAAAACGACCATGGAGGTCTTCCTCATCGATGGCCATGGAACTGACGCCCAGGCTCTCGATTTTTTTGGCGAGGGTCTTGGTGACCTTTTTGCCTTTCCTGGCGACCACCGTCCCGTCGACGGGACTGATGACATCGGTGGTCAGCCGCTGGCTGGCAAAGGTCAGCGGATTGAAGGCAACGGCATAGTGGTCACCGTCGCGGTGCACAACATCGGTGTGATAAAATTCGTTGAGCAGTTCCTCGTCGGTGTAGCCGAGGGCTTTGAGCAACACGCTGACCGGCAATTTACGGCGGCGGTCGATGCGGACGTAGAGAATATCTTTGATATCGAATTCGAAATCGAGCCAGGAACCGCGCACTGGGATGATTCGGGCGGAGTACAGCCTTTTGCCTGACGCGTGCGATTTGCCGTTGTCATGGGTGTAGAACAAACCGGGCGAGCGCTGCAGCTGGTTGACGATGACCCGTTCCGTTCCGTTGACCACAAACACACCATCCTGGGTCATGAGCGGCAGGGCACCGAGGAAGACCTCCTGCTCTTTGATGTCGCGGACCGACCGGGCGCCGGTCTCGGCATCGACGTCAAAGCTGATCAGCCGAACCGTGATTTTGACCGGGGCCTCAAAGGTCATGCCCCGTTCAATGCATTCGGCGACGGTGTATTTTGGTTCCCCAAAAGAGTAGCGAACGAATTCAAGGGAACAGAGACCATTGAAATCGGTGATCGGGAAAATGGAATGAAAGATACCTTGCAGACCATGTTCCTTGCGCTGATCAGGCGGCGTGTCCTTCTGCAGAAAGTGCTCGTAAGATTCCCGCTGCATGGCAATGAGATGTGGCGGTTCGATGATTTGGCTCGATTTGGCAAAACTCTTACGTACTCTTTTCATATATTCCTCGAAACACTCCGCATGGCTCGGACGTCATCCGATAATTATTAGAATATCAACAGGTTATCGGGCAAGCGAGCAACAGTGAAAGAATAAAAACCTACAAACACAGGAACGCTACGGGGCTGGACAGCCCAATAGCGTTGCCTGTGTGATTCTTCGCCTTTCGGAACCAGCCGTCCCGAAAGAGGAGACTTATTGCTGTTATTTGATCTCGACAGAGCCGCCGGCGCTCTCAATCTGGGCCTTGATGGCGGCCGCCTCGTCCTTGCTCACCCCTTCTTTGACCGCGGAAGGAACACCTTCAACGAGATCCTTGGCCTCTTTCAGGCCCAGCGAAGTAATGGCGCGGACTTCCTTGATGACCTTGATCTTCTGGTCGCCGGCATTGGTGAGAATGACATCGAATTCGGTCTTCTCCTCAGCTGCAGCAGCCTCAGCCGGGGCGGCGGCGGCAACGGCAACCGGCGCCGCCGCGGACACGCCAAACTTTTCCTCAAGTTCCTTGATGAGTTCGGAAAGCTCGAGAACGGTCATGTTGGCAATGAAATCAATCACATCTTGCTTGGTTACGGACATCGTTCGTTCCTCCTGATAAGTGTCGTTCAAAACATTACGGAATCCGACCGATAAGGTCGGCGTTTCCAGGTCAGTTATCCTTCTGCTCTTTGATGGCGGTCAGCGCATACAGCAACTTCTGCGGCACGGCGCTCAACACCCGGACAAAGCCTGTCGGGACGGCGGACATAGTGCCGAGCAGTTTGGCCAGCAGTTCCTCTCGGCTGGGCAACTTGGACAGGGCCAGGACATCCTCGGCGCTTAACAGACCTCCGTCGAGGGACGCAGAGCGGATGGTAAAGGCACTGAACTCGGCAGCAAAAGCGGTGAGCGCCTTTGCCGGTGCAACCGGTTCTACGAAACCGACAGCAACTGCCGTGGTCCCGACAAACGAGTCGCTCAGCCCTTCATACGGTGTCCCCTTGACAGCAAGCCGCAACAAGGTGTTCTTGGCGACTTGAATCTGGGCGCCATTGTCACGCAGATTTTTGCGCAGCTTTTCCAGTTCCGTCACTTTCAGTCCACGGTAGTCGGCGACTACCGCAAACTTTGCTTTGGAAAAGGTTTCGTTGAGCGCATTGACAACATCGGTCTTTTGATCGCGATTCAACGCGTACACCTCCTTCAGGTCACGGGACTGTCAAAAAAAAGCAGAGTGGAGAAACGAAGTCGATCTATCGGTTCGGCTCAGCCAAACCGTCATGGCCTCGGCAGGCGACACCCGTTGTAACGGGGTCATTATGCAATCGCACCTGCTGTCTCTGACCTTCCCAGAAAAAATTAATCTTAAAAACGTGGTTACATGAAAAGCAGAAGTACTGAGCAAGTCAGTCCGGTACTGCCTTGCGCTCTCAGGCAGCCTTGATAAGAGTGCGCATCTGCACAGGATCGACCTTGAAACCCGGTCCCATAGTACTGGACACCGAGATGGCGCGCAGATAGATACCCTTGCTGGTGGACGGTTTGAGCTGGATCAACTTGTCGACGAAGGCCAGGATATTTTCGCCCAGCTTTTCGCCGCCAAAAGAACACTTTCCCATGACCGCATGGACCACGCCGGCCTTGTCGACCCGGAAGTCAACCTTGCCTTTCTTGATTTCGTTGACGACACGCTCGACGTCAAAGGTGACGGTGCCGAGCTTGGCGTTGGGCATCAGGTTACGCGGTCCGAGAATGCGGCCAATTTTACCCACCTCGCCCATCATGTCCGGTGTGGCGATGGTTTTGTCAAAATCAAGCCACCCGCCCTTGATTTTCTGGATCAGTTCATCAGCGCCGGCATAATCTGCACCCGCAGCCAACGCTTCTTTTTCTTTTTCACCCTTGGCAAAAACAAGGACACGCGCTGTCTTTCCAGTGCCGTTGGGCAGGATGACACTGGATCGCACCATCTGATCCGCATGTCGCGGGTCTACGCCAAGTCGCACCGCCACGTCGACGGACTCGTCGAATTTGGCAAAGGTGCTTTTCAGCACACTTTCCAGTGCCTCCGCGAGATCATACACTTTGGTACAATCAACCGTGGCAATTGCATTTTTATACTTCTTTCCTCTCTTCGGCATGTTGTCCTCTTCAGATTCTCCCTGGTGCGATCCTCCGCACAGGTAAACGAATTCCAGGAATTACTTGATAACCGTAATTCCACAACTTCTTGCCGTGCCCTCAATGATGCGGACAGCATGGTCAAGATCAAATGCATTCAAGTCGGGCATTTTAATTTCCGCAATCTCACGGATCTTGGCACCATCAAGTTCCGCAACACGCTCTTTCTTGGGATTGCTCGAACCGCGTTCCAGCCCAGCAGCCTTCTTGAGAAGCACGGAAGCCGGGGGCGTCTTGGTGATGAAGCTATAGGACCGATCGGAATAAACGGTAATGACGACAGGAATGATCGTATCACCAGCGGACTGGGTTTGGGCGTTGAACGCCTTGCAAAAATCCATGATGTTCACGCCATGCTGTCCCAAGGCGGGACCTACCGGCGGCGAGGGGTTTGCCTTGCCGGCCGGAATCTGCAATTTTATGAATGCCGTAATTTTTTTAGCCATAATTCACCCCTCCACGAAAGCATGGAGCCTAGTTTTTACTTACCTGGATGTACTCAAGTTCCACCGGTGTGGAGCGCCCAAAAATTGAAACCATGACTCGCACCCTGCCCTTATCCGGAAAGACTTCATCGACGACGCCCTGAAAGTTGGCGAAGGGGCCATCAACGACCCTGACAACGTCACCCTCGCCAAAGACAACCTTGGGTTTGGGTTTACTCGCGCCTTCTTCGATCCGGCCAATGATCTTCCTCGCCTCAGCTTCTGTGAGCGAAGGAATCTTTTTGTAAATGTCCTTGTCGACATTCGCCTGGCTCATATTGATGCCGACGAAGCCGGTGATGCGCGGAGTTTCCTGCACCGTGTGCCAGGAGTGTTCATTCATTTCCATATGAATGAGTATGTACCCCGGGAAAAACTTCCGCTCAGAAGTTTTTCTCGCCCCCTTGACCATTTCCACCACCTGCTCGGTGGGAACAAGAATTTCTCCGAAAAGATCTTCCTGGCCGGCCAGTTTGATGCGTTCTTCAAGCGTCGTCTTGACCTTGTTCTCGAATCCAGTGTGCGTGTGAACGATATACCAGTTCTTTGCCATGCGCTCGGCCCTTTCGTGTCAATTAATTGAGGACAGTCGACACCAACTTGCCGAGAAGAAGATCAACCGAACCAAGATAGAGAGAGATGATGACAACCAGGACGATCACAAAGCCGGTCAGGCCCATGGTGACCTTTTTTTCAGGCCAAACGATCTTCCTGAATTCAGCGTGGACTTCCTGCAGAAAAATGCGAATGCCAGCCGGTGACATGGCGGATTTACGGTCGGACTCTGCGGCATCTTTTTTGGAATCTGCGCCGGTCCTGTTTGTTCGGGATTGTTTTTTTGTCGACATTATCTGTCTCGTATGGACACGCCACGCGCACCTGAAGGGAACAAATCAGTGGCAGGCCAGGAGGGATTCGAACCCCCAACCCCCGGATTTGGAGTCCGGTGCTCTACCGTTCGAGCTACTGGCCTGCTTACTTGGTTTCTTTATGCGGCGTATGCGATTTGCAGAACGGGCAGTATTTTTTCAACTCGAGCTTGTGCGGCACGGTTTTCTTGTTTTTTGTCGTCGTGTAGTTGCGCTGCTTGCAGGTCTGACAGGCCAACGTAATGGTATCTCTCATTTTCTTTGCCCGAGTGAGAGCAGCCGGGACGAGCCCGGCTGCTTGATTAACGCAAACTTACTCCCGCGCTCGAAGCGCAGAGAATGTATTACTCGATGATCTCGGCGATAACGCCGGCGCCGACGGTGCGGCCGCCCTCGCGAATGGCGAAGCGAAGACCCGCCTCCATTGCGATCGGCGTAATCAGTTCGCCGTTGATGTGGATGTTGTCGCCAGGCATGACC
>Ga0265295_1001768_pt1 | contig 36892 bp, 28 predicted proteins | sample Munlansysbiofilm_FD_192503 | JGI IMG/M metagenome (GOLD analysis project Ga0265295, IMG submission 192503) | Leachate microbial communities from a municipal landfill in Southern Ontario, Canada - Methane capture system biofilm | ecosystem: Engineered > Solid waste > Landfill > Unclassified ... | reverse complement strand
AGAAAAAATACCCTAAACCAGAGAAAAGAATTATTTTCACAATCCCGTCCTTAAAAATCAACTAATTTTTTGAGCCAAGCGAGAAGAAAAGAAACAGTGGAATTATGAATCGCTCAATTTAGGTTATTGTTTAACTAGAACTGTTTTCTGATGAAAAGAATTTTATTACCCCAAATTTTGGTACTGCTATCGGTTATTGTTTTTTCGGCTTGTGATAACACCAAAGAATCTCCATACATAATTTTGAAGGGAGAAGATGCCTTAGAAATTACCACCGATACTGTATATGTTGACTTGAATACGGTTAGGCAATTACTTGTTGAGGTGGGTTATAAGGGAGGTGGAGACCCGTTCTTTTTACGTCAGATTGATGGGGGAGACATTATTGATTTAAGAGGCACCGATGATTTTGAGTTGATATCAGAATCATATAGCAGTATCAAAGTACAAAAAGCTGTTGTTACTACCCATTTTAGCGATGATTTAATGCAAAACGGTTCGGTGGTTATTGTTACCGTTCGTATTTCGACTGATTATTCAAAGTCGGTTTGCTATAGGGTTAATTAGTAATTTTGTATTGATAGTATCTGTAAAAAAAGAGCGGCATGTTTACATGCCGCTCTTTTTTTTGAATATGTATGGGTATTATTTCAAACCTCTTTGTCTAAGTAGTGGGTCAATCGATGGGGCGCTTCCGCGGAATTTAACGTACTGCTCCATGCCTTCGCCCATGGCGTTATCCGATAGGCAATGCTTACGGAACTTAGCCGCTAACTCCTGGTTGAATAGGTCGCCAGTTTCTTTAAACGCTTCAAAAGCATCGGCGTCAAGCTGACCAGCCCATAGATATACATAGTATCCTGCTGCATAACCACTGCCAAATATGTGGTTAAAGTTGGTTGTGCGATAGCGTGGGTTAATCTCATCAATTAAACCCAGCTCATCCATTGTCTTCTTCTCAAACTCGTTTACGTCAGTATCCTCAGCTATGTCCGAAGTATGCCACATCATATCAAGATATGCTGCTGCAACGTACTCTGAATTTGAAAACCCTTGGTTGAATTTGCCACTACGCTGCATTTTTTCGATAAGAGCATCTGGAATTGTTTCACCAGTTTCGTAATGCTTAGCGTATTCTTTAAGTACTTCTGGCTCACCTGCCCAGTTCTCCATTATTTGCGATGGGAGTTCAACGTAGTCGCGAGGAACGCTGCGGCTAGTGCGTTTGTAATGTCCATCGGCAAAGAAGTTGTGCAGTGCGTGACCAAACTCGTGGAAGAAGGTTTCGGCTTCGTCCCAGCTAAGTAGGGCGGGCTTATTACCTACAGGACGTGAGAAGTTGGTAACGATGGTAACTACAGGGGTAATTTTTTCACCATTTTTATAGCTACCGCTGCGATAAGTTCCGCACCATGCGCCTGCTCTTTTTTCTGCTCTGGGGTGTGGGTCGTATAGTAGTACTGCCAGATGCGAACCGTCGTGATCAAATACTTCAAAGGCTTGCACCTCCTCGTGATATACAGGGATATCAGGTCTTTTCTTGTAGGTTAGACCGTACAACTTATTGGTAACGTAGAAAATACCTTCGCGAACATTATCAAGACTAAGGTAAGGTTTAAGCTCATTCTCGTCAAGGTCATACTTTTCTTTGCGTACTTTTTCGGCGTAGTACCACCAGTCCCACGACTGTAGTTTAAAGTTACCCCCTTCGCGGTCGATAATTTTTTGCATATCCTTACGTTCCTGCTTACCACGCTTTATGGCAGGATCCCAAACCTCTTTTAAGAAACTGAAAACGGTTTCAGGGTTTTCGGCCATTTGCTCAGCGGTAAAATATTCTGCGTAGTTATTATAGCCCAATATTTCCGACATCTGCTTACGAAGCATCATCAGTTCAATAAACAGCTCTTTGTTGTCGTTTTCATTGTCGTTATTACCGCGCATAAGGTACTCAGTGAAAATCTCTTCTCTTAAATCCCTATTCTCAGAGAACTGGAGGAATGGGATCCAGCTGGGCTTCGAAAGGTTAAACATCCATTTTCCCTCTTGGCCTGCATTTTTCGCCATTTCGGCTGCGCTAGCGATTACGCTTTCAGGTAATCCTGCCAGTTCCTCTTCGTTTTCAAGTACGAGTGTGTAGGCAGCGTTTTCGGCTAAAAGATTTTGCCCTAGTTTTAGTGAAACCATCGACATGCGCTCGTTAAGCTTTTTAAGCTCATTACGCTGCTCCTCGGGAAGCGCAGCACCGTTTCGTGCAAAGTCGTTGTAAATCTTCTCAACAACTCTCATCTTTTCAACGTCCAGATCTAGGTTCTCGCGCTTGTCGTAAACAGTTTTAATTCGGCTAAACAAGTCTTGATTAAACCTAATGGCGTTCCTGTGTGCGGAAAGCATAGGTGTAACCTCTTGAGCAATTGCTTGTAACCCGTCAGAGGTGTTTGCCCCATTAACGCCTCCAAATACAGCACCAATCTTGCTTAGTAACTCACCCGATTTGTCGTAAGCTACAATGGTGTTCTCAAAAGTGGGCTCCTCTTCATTATTTACAATTGCCTCAATTTCTGCATTGTGCTGCTGAATAGCCTCTTCGTATGCAGGGATGTAATGAGCCTCTTCAATTAGATGAAATGGTGGAGTGCCAAAAGGTGTAGTCCACTCTTCAAGAAATGGGTTTGAACCCTCTTTCTGATTGCAACTAAACATCATACTTACTGGTATTAACAATAAAAATAGTTTTTTCATGCTACTGTTTTTTTTGTTTAAAAAATATTTAAATGGAATTAATACTCGGAAAAATAGCTCTCTTAACTTATATTTGAGTATTTTATTGCTAAATGGTTTAAGAGCTACCAGATTTTTGCTCAAATCTATTCAAAACCAACATTTTTCAAATATACAAAATTTGCATTGTATTCTTGTGGTGTAGCATTGCTAAATATTTAATATATTAGTAGCATATTATCCCGCATTATTCATCATATTTGTAAAAGATGAATGCAAATGCGGGTTATCCCGACCTAGTTGAGCCCAATTTTGGGAAACAAAATTGGCTGTGAGGCTTAGTCGCTGTCGCAGACAGCAATTATTCGGTTGAATAATTGGGGTTATCTAAAATATTATAGCTAGGATGAACCCAACAGCAAAACCCGTGGCCAATATTTATATCGTTAATCATGATTTTGTGCATACATCATCTCTGAAAAAAGCAATTAAAAAACCTATAAAATACAATATCGAAACGTTTAGTAATGGCGAAAAGTTTATTGCCCATTTAGCTTCGTTAACCTTTACTAGGCGCGACATCCATATAGTATTTCTTGGCTATCAATTTATTGATGAGCATGAGCAGACCCTGATGAATGGAATTGAAGTGCTTGAAGCGGTTAAGACAATAAACCCCGATATTGAGGTGATTATGCTTTACGATCGTGATGAGGCTACGTATGGGGCTTATGCTCGTAATAGGGGAGCCTTTGCTTTTGTACCCAAAGGCGACACCATTTTTTTACGCGTGAACAATATCATTATGCGTGTTATTACCCAAAAAAAACTAAGGCAAAAACGCAGGAATTTTGTTGTGGCAATTAAAATTTTTATAGCCTACATAATTCTTCTGGTGCTAGCCATCCTATTGTACCAATTCCTATTATAATAGTTTAGTCTTTGCCTGTTTAGCAGTTACTTCTGACTAATTGTCAGTTTTTTTCAGGTGGCATTACTTTTGTCTAGTGTGAATCCCACGAATTGAATGTTTAACTTAAATTATACTGGCCATGCAAAAGGGCAAAATCGATGTTAGTAGTGAGAATATTTTTCCTATAATCAAGAAATTTCTTTATTCTGATCACGAGATCTTTCTTCGTGAGCTTATTTCGAATGCGGTTGATGCAACGCAAAAACTAAAAACCTTAGCTTCGGTAGGCGAGTTTAAAGGCGAACTTGGCGATTTAACCATTAGGGTTAGCGTTGATAAAAAGAAGAAAACCATTACCGTAAGCGATAGCGGTGTGGGTATGACAGCCGAAGAGGTAGATAAGTATATTAACCAGATCGCTTTTTCGGGTGCCGAAGATTTTTTGGCAAAGTATAAGGATAAAACCGAGGCTATTATTGGCCATTTTGGTTTAGGCTTTTACTCGTCGTTTATGGTTAGCCATAAGGTTGATATCATCTCTCAGTCACATCGCGATGGTACCAAAGCAATAAAATGGTCGTGCGATGGCTCACCCGAGTTTACTTTAGAAGATGCCGAGCGTGAGCGTAGGGGTACCGATATTGTACTACATATTAGTGAGGATAACGAAGAGTTTTTAGAGGAGAGTAAGATAGACGAGCTGCTCACAAAGTATTGCCGGTTCTTGCCTATTCCCATCGCTTTTTCTACCATTAAAGAGTGGAAAGACGGCAAGGAGGTGGATACGGGCAAGGATAAGATTGTGAATGATACCAACCCGCTTTGGACACGTAAACCTACCGATCTGAAAGACGAGGATTACGCTAAGTTTTATAAAGATCTGTATCCTGCAGCGCAAGACCCGCTGTTTAATATCCACCTAAATGTCGATTATCCGTTTAACCTAACTGGGGTGCTCTACTTCCCGCGTATTAAATCAAATTTCGATATTCAGAAGAATAAAATCCAGCTCTACTCTAATCAGGTTTTTGTTACCGATTCGGTTGAGGGGATTGTACCCGAATTCTTAACCCTGCTTCATGGGGTTATCGATTCGCCCGATATACCGCTAAACGTTTCGCGTAGCTACTTGCAGAGCGATTCGAATGTAAAGAAAATCTCATCGCATATAACTAAAAAGGTGGCCGATAGGCTAAATGAGATTTTTAAGAATGATCGTGAGCAGTTTGAGGAAAAATGGGAAGACATAAAGCTGTTCATCAACTTTGGTATGATTACCGACGATAAGTTTTATGAGCGTGCCGATAAGTTTGCGCTTTTTAAGAATGTTGATGGTAAGTATTTCACTTTCGACGAGTACGAAAAGCTAATTAAGGAGAACCAGACCGATAAGAATAAAACGCTTGTGTATCTCTACACCAGCGATAAGGACGAGCAGTACTCGTATATTGATCAGGCAAAAAATCGCGGATACGATGTGCTAGAGATGAATGGGCAGTTTGACCCTCATGTTATTAATAGCCTTGAGTCGAAATTTAAGGATTCACGCTTTGTTAGGGTTGATAGTGATGTGATTGACAATTTGATTGTTAAGGAGGATAAAAAGGAGGTTGATTTATCTTTTGAGGCGCAAACCGAGCTGCGGAGCGTTTTCGAAGGAGCTACCTATGGCTCAGCGCAATACTGGGTTCAGTTCGATGATATGGGCGAGAATGCGGCTCCTGTGGTTATTACTCGGAATGAGTTCGTTCGCCGTATGAAGGATATGTCTGCAATGAGTGGTGCTAGTGGGCTCTATGGTGATATGCCCGAAACCGTAAACCTAGTGGTAAACGTATCGCATCCGCTTGTAAAATCGGTAATGGAACAAAAGGATAAATCGCTAGGCGATAAGGTGGGTGAGCTTAATGCTCGGCTAGAACCTCTTGATACCAAGCTAGCCGAATTGCAAAAATCTTCAGAGGGTAAAAAGGAAGAGGATATTCCACAGGCTGAGAAGGACGAGATTGAGGATTTGCAAAAAGAGATTGAGCAGATTAATTCATCTAAAGCCGATGTTCTTAAATCATTCGGAAAGGATAATAAGCTAACCAAGCAGCTAATCGATTTGGCATTACTTGCTAATAATATGCTGAAGGGCGAGGAGCTTAGCAAGTTTGTTAAGCGTAGCGTTGACCTTATTAATAAGGAGTAACCCAACTTTAATCCTGGGTAATACAATAAAAGGGGGCAAAATTTGCCCCCTTTATCTGTTATTAGCTTTTAGTACTAAAACATTTCGTTAACCTCTTTCTTTAAATGCTTAATGGCGCGTGAGGTTGGATGCGATTCTAAATCAACCAAACCGTCTAAAATCTCCTTGCTTAGCACCATTGCAGGTGCCTTTGTATCAACCTTGTCGGCGCTGCTATTGATTAGCTTAACCACATTATCCTTAGCATTTTTTACCAGCCCCCATGCCTTAGCACTTAGGTAAATTTGTTGCGAGAGGTTATGCTCCCACTCGCTGCGAATGGTGCTAAGCAAAATGCTTTGGAATTTTTGGGAAGATATATTCGGTTGGTTTACCCTCACCAAAATCGACTCGGGCGAGATTCGTTCTAAGAATAGTACTATTCGCTCGTAGGCCTGAAGCCGTATGGGCGTAGTTATTTTTCTGCTGTTAGCGTTAAGCTCAGCGCGTCGCCTATTGCTTTCTTCCCTCAGAAGCCTCTCAACGGCTAGATAACCAGCAAGAAAGACTAGTAGGGAGGGTATAATTATTTTCAGTAAATCAATTGTCATATCATATTTATATTAAAGAACATGTTGTTTACACATAAATTTAGCATTAACTTTAAAACTTTAAAATTAAGAAAATCTTTTAATCTAAGTGTACAAAAATTAATTTAACCTTTTGGTATGGAAAATGTTTCAAACAGAGTTGCACAGCTAGCTGTTTCAGAAACCCTAGCTATGTCGCAAAAAAGCAGGGAGTTACAAGCCCAAGGAGTTGATGTTATTAATCTAAGCGTTGGTGAGCCCGATTTTAATACCCCCGATTTTGTAAAGGATGCAGCCATAAAGGCTATCGAAAATAATTTTACCCACTATTCGCCTGTACCGGGCTATGCTGATTTATTGCAGGTAATATCCGATAAGCTCAAGCGTGAAAATGGCTTGGTGTATGGTACCGATCAGATTGTAGTTTCTGGTGGGGCAAAGCATGCGCTCACAAATGTTCTTATGGCTACAATTAATGCTGGTGATGAGGTTATTGTTCCAGCTCCATACTGGGTTAGCTACGTTGAGCTAGTAAAGTTGGCCGAGGGTAAAAGCGTGGTTATACCCACCTCGCTCGAAAGTGATTTTAAGATTACACCCCAACAGCTGGCCGAGGCAATTACCCCTCGCACAAGAGCGTTAATGCTTTGCTCGCCGTCTAATCCTACTGGTAGCGTGTACTCGCGTAGCGAGTTGAAAGCTCTAGTAAAGGTGCTTGTTAAGCATCCAAATATACTAATACTTTCCGATGAGATATACGAGCATATTAACTACGAGGGCAAGCATGAGAGTATTGCGCAGTTTAGCGAAATCTCGGATAGGGTAATTATTGTGAATGGTGTATCGAAGGGGTATGCAATGACGGGTTGGCGGATTGGTTACTGCGCTGCTCCAAAATGGATAGCAAAGGCCTGCCAGAAATTGCAAGGCCAGATGACGTCGGGCACCTGCTCAATAGCCCAAAAAGCTGCTGTTGCAGCAATTGGTTCCGATACATCGTTTCCGCAGATGATGTGTAAAGCATTTAGAAAACGTCGTGATTTAGCTATTGAGCGACTTAAAAAAATACCTGGCTTTAAGGCCAATGTACCGCAGGGTGCTTTTTATATTTTTGCTGAGGTGTCTGAGCTGCTTGGTAAAAAGTTTGGCGATCAGGTTATTGCTTCCTCTGCCGATTTATGTATGTATCTATTAAATCATGCCCATGTGGCTACCGTTCCAGGTAGTGCTTTTGGATCACCCGAATATATTCGTTTTTCGTATGCAGCATCCGAGGAGCAGCTTATTGAAGCTCTTGATAGGATTGATAAAGCCGTTCGCGAAATGAGGTAAACATATTGTTTTTGTAATTGTTAACAATAACCCACGGCATTTTTACCGTGGGTTATTTATATTTGTACCCTAAATCATAATGCGAAAGATGTTAAAAAGAACGGTTAAACCTCTCATTTTTATTTTACTGGCATTTATGCTACTTGCCTTGGCTGTTGGTGGTTTCTTCGGTTACAGAATTTATAGTAGGATGCTGAAACCGAATGTAGCCATTGGCAACGAAAGTAAGGGGGTTATATATATCCCTACCGGGGCAACCTATACCGACGTGCTCGAAATTTTTAGTGAGTCGGGTTTAGTTGTTGATATGGAATCGTTTAAGTGGACAAGCTCACGTATGGGGTATCCGTATAGTATTCGTTCTGGCAGGTACCAGTTGAAAGAAAACCAAACGAATCGAGAGCTGATTGCCGTGTTAAGAGCAGGTTTACAAACACCCGTAAGGGTAACCTTTACAGGTTTTAGAGTGCCCTCGCAGCTGGCGGGTCGTATATCAAAGCAAATCGAAGCCGATTCGGTAGCTATTGTTGAGGCGTTTTCTTCAAAAGATATTACCGCTAAGTATGGATTTACGCCCGAAACCTTTATTGCCATGTTTATTCCTAACACCTACGAGTTTTTTTGGAACACCGATGCTGAAGGATTTTTTGATAGGATGAAGCGTGAGTACGAGATTTTTTGGTCCGATGAGCGCGACCGAAAAGCGGGGAAAATAGGGCTCAATAGGGTGGGGGTGTCAACAATCGCCTCCATTGTTGAAGAGGAAACGATTAAAGCTGATGAGCGTCCAAAAATTGCAGGGGTTTTTATTAACAGGCTTAACCGTGGAACCCCGCTTCAGGCTTGCCCTACCGTAAAATTTGCCCTTGGCGATTTTACCATAAAGCGGGTACTTACTAAGCACCTGTCTGTCGACTCGCCATACAATACCTACAAGCACAGAGGTTTGCCACCTGGCCCAATAAATGCTCCCAGCATTTCATCTATTAATGCAGTGCTTAACTACGAAAAACATGGTTACTACTACTTTTCGGCCAATCCCGACTTTTCTGGCTACCATATTTTTTCCCGAACGCTATCGGAGCATAACCGAAATGCAAGGGTGTATCAGGGTAAGCTGAATAAGGAGCGCATTTATCGATAGAATTCTCCATTTGTCTTAGCCATAGGCTAAATCGAGCAAAGATTAGATCCCTACAAGTTATTCTTAAGGTAGTTCGTTAGCAGTGTGTACAGATGCATTCTGGTATTCCCTCCATATATGCTATGGTTTTTGTCGGGATACATCATCATATCAAACTGCTTTTCTGCCTGAATTAACCTTTCGGCTAGCTCAATAGCGTTCTGAACATGTACGTTATCATCGGCTGTTCCGTGAACCAATAAAAGTTTTCCCTGTAATCCCTCTACATGATTAATAGGGGAATTGTCGTCATACCCATCAGGATTGTCTTGTGGGAGTCCCATATATCTTTCTGTGTAAATTGTATCGTAGTATCTCCAATTTGAAACAGGTGCAACAGCAATGGCAGTACTGAAAACTTCAGGGGCTTTAAATAGGCACAACGACGACATGTACCCACCGTAGCTCCAGCCCCAAATGGCAATCCGTTTAGCATCAACAAAGGGGAGCGATTGTAAGTATTTTCCAGCCTCAATTTGGTCGATGCTTTCGTAGTATCCCAGCTTGCCATAGGTCATCTTTTTAAAGGCTTCGCCTCTTCCGCCTGTTCCCCGTCCATCAACTGCTACAACTAAAAAACCTTCGGTTGCTAAGTGCTGATCCCAACCAATTCCAAACCTATCGGTAACGGTTATGGAGCCCGGGCCGCTATACTGGTACATCAGCACTGGGTACTTGGTGTTCTCGTTAAAAGTTGGGGGTTTAACCATATACCCGTTTAGGGTAACACCCTCGGATGTGGTGAATGTGAAAAATTCTTTTTGTGGTATTTCGTACGTTGCAAGGGTTTCTTTTAGCTTGGCGTTATCCTCAATAACCCTAAGCTCTTTGCCCTTGGCATTATGCATTGTTACAAGGGTTGGCGTGCTAACCGATGAGTGAAAGTGGATGTAGTACTTAAACGTTTTGCTGAAAGCTGCAGAGTTTGTACCGATACGCTGCGATAGTTTTTCGTGTTTTTTACCATCCAGCGAAATCCACTTAACAGCTGTGCGCATTGGCGATTCATCGAAGCAGGTATAGTATACACGTTTACTCCGTGCGTCGTACCCATAAACTTTTCTAACCTCATTTTTGCCGCTGGTTAGCTGGGTTTCTAACTTACCATTCATGTTGTATAGATAGATGTGGTTGTATCCATCCATTTCGCTTGGTATAATAAAATATTTGCCGTCGGAAGTAAAAAGTGGGTAATCGTCGTTGGGCTCCTCTACGTAGTGCTCGTTGGTTTCGGTGTACAGCACTTTAGTGCTTCCGCTCTCTGCATTGGCCAAAAGAATTTCAACTTTATTCTGAAGCCTGTTTAGCCTAACCATGCTAAGCTGGTTGGGGTTTATAGTCCATTTTATGCGGGCTATGTACTGGTCGGTTTCATTGCCAATATCCATGGTTTTTGTTTCTTCGGTATCGAGGTTGTAAGCGTGTATCGAAACAATGGAATTGTCCTCGCCAGCCTTAGGGTATTTAAACGTGTAGTTTTCTGGGTACAGCTGGTCTTGAAACATGGACATGGAGAAAACTTTCACATCACTTTCATCGAATCTATAAAATGCCAGCTGTTTACTATCGGGACTCCATTGCATACCAGTGGCAAGCGCAAATTCTTCCTCATAAACCCAGTCGGCGGCACCGTTAATTATATGGTTAAACTTGCCATCAAACGTAATCTGTGTTTCCTTGCCCGAGTTTAAACGAACAATGTAAATATTGTTTTCACGTACAAAAGCAACTTTTTGACCATCCGGCGAGAAGGTTGCCAGCCTTTGTACCCCATTATTTGAAAGGGGGGCTACCGTCTTTTTTTGAATGTCATAAATGTAATAATCAGCGGTAAAAGAGCGGCGGTAAATTGGCACCACGTTGGTTGAAAGAAGTATTTTGTTTTCATCGGCACTTAGTTCGTAACCCGAGATTTTTTTTAGTGAGGGGATGTCAAAATTTTCTGCGTCGAAAAGTATATCAACCCGTTTGCCCTTTGCATAGCTGTACTTGGCAATTTTACCTCCCGATTCAATAACGGTGTAATGCTCCCCATCGTTCATCGATGTAATTCCCCTTATTGAGCGGGCATAAAATGTTCCATCGCGCTGTATGTTTTCTAGCGTGATTCTTTGTTTTTCGACCTGTGCTATGCTTTGTAAGGCAATAACAGTTGATGCTAATAAGATGATAAGTTTTCTCATAAGAAAAATTGTTTAGTTAATTTATTCGTCTCAAGGAATTTCCATATTTAAGGCTACTATTTAGCTAAGTCTTACAGAGGGAAAGCTCAATCTTTTAGATGCGGAAATGCTAAAATAGATTAACCGCTCTAATGCAAAGGTATCAATTTTGGTTGTACCTAGAAAACTGAAGAAGACCACTCGTTCTATTGGCAACCACAATTTGGTACGGCTTAACCCCAAGTATTCGAATTATTGGGGTCTACGATAGCAACCAGGTTTTACAACCAAATTAGTTGCCTAAAATGGGGCTCGACTATGTCGGGGGTAACCCGCATTTGCATTCATCTTTTAAAAATTTGATGAATAATGCGGGTTAATTTAGGGTGATCGTTTTAGGATCCGAGTAAAATTTAGTGAGTCCAAAATATTATTGTAATGGTTACATTAACAGATATTAAATCAATATTAGCTACCTTTGCATCGTTTTTAATAACAAGATACCTAACTATGATAAATATTACTTTTCCAGATGGAAGTGTGCGTGAGTTTGAAAAGGGTATAACTGGGCTCAGCATTGCAAAAAATATATCGAATCGTTTGGCTAGGGAGGTGCTCTCAATAACAGTAAATGATGAGGTATGGGACTTAACGCGTCCAATTAGTACCGATGCAACCATAGTGCTTCATAAATGGAACGATGAGGAGGCGAAGCTTGCCTATTGGCACTCCTCTGCACACCTTATGGCAGAGGCTATTGAAGCATTATATCCTGGAGTAAAGTTTGGTATTGGCCCTAGTATTGAGAATGGGTTTTATTACGATATTGACTTTGGCGATTACTCTATTTCTGAGTCTGATTTAACAAATATTGAGGCGAAGATGAAAGAGTTGGCAAGCGCAAAGGAACCTATTACTCGCAAGGAGGTTTCGAAAGAAGAGGCTCTGCGAACCTATAAGGAAAAGGCCGACCCCTATAAGGTTGAGCTTATAGAATCGTTAGACGATGGTACCATAACTTTCTACACCCAAGGAGATTTTACCGATTTATGTCGCGGTCCTCACCTGCCCGATACGGGGTATATAAAAGCCTTTAAACTATTGTCAATAGCAGGTGCTTATTGGCGTGGCGATGAAAAAAATAAGCAGTTAACCCGTATTTATGGGGTATCGTTTCCGAAAAAATCGATGCTCGACGAGTATATGGTTATGCTTGAGGAGGCAAAAAAGCGCGATCACCGTAAAATAGGTAAAGAGCTCGAGCTATTTACTTTTTCACCAAAAGTTGGGCAGGGTTTACCTCTTTGGTTACCCAAAGGTGCCGAACTGCGCGAACGGCTTGAGCAGTTTTTGAAAAAGGTTCAAAAAAAGTATGGTTATGAGCAAATCATAACACCACATATTGGCCAAAAGGAGCTCTATGTAACATCGGGTCATTATTCAAAGTACGGTGAAGATTCGTTTCAACCAATCCATACGCCCAACGAGGGCGAAGAGTTTTTACTTAAACCCATGAACTGCCCGCATCACTGCGAGGTATACAAGTTTAAACCCCATTCGTACAAGGATTTGCCCGTTCGCCTAGCCGAGTTTGGCACCGTGTATCGTTACGAGCAGAGCGGAGAGCTGCATGGCCTTACAAGGGTGCGTGGTTTTACTCAGGACGACGCCCATATCTTTTGCCGACCCGATCAGCTCGAAGAAGAGTTTGTTAAGGTTGTCGATATCGTACTACATATCTTTAAAACCTTAAATTTTAAGGAGTTCACTGCACAAATTTCGCTGCGCGACCCAAACGATAAGGAGAAGTATATAGGAAGCGATGAGAATTGGGAAAAGGCCGAGCACGCTATCCTTTCAGCTGTTAAACTCAAAGGATTAACTACCACAACGGTAATTGGCGAGGCTGCATTTTATGGCCCAAAGCTCGACTTTATGGTTAAGGACGCCATTGGGCGAAAATGGCAGCTGGGTACAATACAGGTTGATTACAACCTGCCCGAGAGATTCGAGCTAGAGTATATTGGAGCCGACGATAAGCGTCACCGACCCATTATGATACATCGTGCACCGTTTGGGTCGATGGAGCGTTTCGTTGCAGTTCTCATTGAGCATTCTAGCGGAAAATTCCCGCTATGGCTTACTCCCGATCAGGCGGTAGTGCTACCCGTTAGCGAAAAATTTAACGATTACGCAAAAAAAGTTGCTGATTTCTTAAATAATTGCGATATTCGCACCCTAATTGACGATAGAAACGAAAAGGTAGGTAAGAAGATAAGGGATAATGAGTTGAAGCGAATACCTTACCTGCTAATTGTGGGAGAAAAGGAAGTTTCTGATAATCTCGTTTCTGTACGTAAGCAAGGCGAAGGAGATAAAGGGCAAATGAGTACGAATGATTTTGCCAAATATATAACCGATGAAGTAAATAAACAGTTTGAATAGCAAGCTATAGTATTAACTAATTAAAGGAGGACTTAAGCATAGCAGCACCAAGAAACAGAAGAGGTAGAAGGCCAGAAAGCAAATACCTTAAAAACGAACAAATTCGCGCCAGAGTAGTACGCGTTGCAGGAGATGATCTCGATAAATCAGGCATTATGTCCATTGAAGAGGCTCAGAAAATAGCCAATGATATGGAGCTGGATTTAGTACTAATTTCAGAGAAAGCAGATCCCCCAGTTTGCCGGATTATCGATTTTAATAAGTTTTTGTACCAACAAAAAAAGAGACAGAAAGAAATTCGTTCTAAAACTCAAAAGGTTGTAGTTAAAGAGATACGGTTTGGACCTAATACCGACGATCATGATTACAACTTTAAGTTAAGGCATGCCCAAAAATTCCTTGAGGACGGAGCTAAAGTAAAAGCTTTTGTGTTTTTTAAAGGTCGAACAATTTTGTTTAAAGAGAAGGGCGAGATATTGCTTCTTAAGTTTGCTCAAGATTTAGAAGAGGTTGGAAAGGTAGAACAGCTGCCCAAGTTAGAAGGAAAACGAATGATCATGTTTATAGCGCCTAAGGTTGCAAAAAAGAAGAATTAGATTTTTTAACTAAATATAAATAAGCAGAATGCCTAAAGTAAAAACAAATTCCGGAGCCAAAAAGCGTTTTCAGCTTACCGGAACAGGGAAAATAAAGCGAAAGCATGCTTACAAGAGCCACATCCTTTCTCACAAAACCACCAAGCAAAAGCGTAATCTTACGAAATCAGGTTTAGTGAGCAAGGCCGATACTAATAACATTAAACGGTTATTGGGGCTTAAGTAAGATGCCCGTATTTTACCCGAATTTATTATTTTATTAATTACAGAGTGTATTAGCTTAAAAGATTTCGAAAAAAAACGAAACGCTAACCATTCGCAAAAGTTTAAATTATGCCACGTTCAGTTAATGTAGTAGCATCAAGGGCTCGTAGGAAGAAAGTCCTTAAACAGACTAAAGGTAATTTTCAGGCCAGAGGTAATGTTTATACCGTTGCTAAACACACCCTCGAAAAGGGGATGCAGTACGCTTATCGCGACCGCAAAAAGAAAAAAGGGAATTTTAGAACACTTTGGATTCAACGTATTAATGCAGCCGCTCGTTTGCACGGAATGTCTTATTCCGAGTTTATGGGTAAGGTTAACGAGAAGGGAATTGCCCTTAATCGTAAGGTTTTAGCCGATATGGCCATGAATCATCCCGAGGCTTTTAAAGCCGTTGTTGATTCGTTGAACTAGATATAGTGAAAAACACAGAAAAGTGGAGCTACCCATGTGGCTCTGCTTTTTTTATGCTTTTTTAATTTGGACTAACCCGAATAATTGGGGACTCCGACATCGACTAAGTCTCACAACCAATTTCGTTTCCCAATATTGGGCTCAACTAGGTCGAGGCAACCCGCATTTGCATTCATCTTTAAAAAAGTTGATGAATAATGCGGGGTACCATATTTTTTATGTTGAATCAAATTTATCGTCAAACAAAATCGGTAACGGTTCATTGGTAGTGTAGAGCCAATGATGGTTGCATGTGAGAGTTTGGCAGTACACCCTCTGAGCGGATCTCCATTCCATTCAAAACATCTCCATACTGACGAACATAATGAGAGTTACTTAACATTTTCTTGATAAAGTTCAGAAAATATGTCAGGTATGTTAACGTGTGTTAAGTATAACCTGCTGTATATCAAAAAGGCATGGGGTTTGTTCGTTTTCAATGCAAAACCTTTTAAAAATAAAAAGTATGAAAACAAGAAGAATAGTTACACCTGTAATTGCTGGAATTATTGGAGGAGTAGTTTTTTTCGGGTTAAGTCATTTCATCTCACCAAAAGCTACGCAGAGTGTTCCGGCAGGTATTTCGTTTACCGATTCAACACCTGTTAGCCTAGCTGCTTTTACAACAAGTACCGGTGAAATTACCGATTTCACTTTTGCTGCTGATAGGTCCATTCATGGAGTGGTGCACGTAAAAACTAAGTCGGTTAAATCTCAGCCAGGTTTCTCTTTTGGAAACCCGTTTTACGAATTCTTTTTTGGCCCCTCGCAACGTGACCCAAAACCAGTTTTGGGCTCAGGATCTGGTGTTATTATTAGTGCCGATGGCTATATTATTACCAATAATCACGTTGTTGATAATGCCGAAAACATTGAGGTTGTACTAAACGATAAACGCTCTTTTGATGCCACCATAGTAGGCACCGACCCGCGTACCGATTTGGCCATAATTAAGATTGATGCCACCGATTTGCCGGTTATACCTTTTGGTAATTCCGAGGAGCTAAAGGTTGGAGAGTGGGTGCTTGCGGTTGGTAACCCGTTCAACCTAAATTCAACGGTAACAGCTGGTATTGTGAGTGCCAAAGCGCGTAATATTAATATCCTAAGGGCTCAGTATGCCATCGAATCGTTTATACAAACCGATGCTGCTGTTAATCCTGGCAATAGTGGGGGAGCCCTGGTTAATTTAAAGGGCGAATTGGTTGGAATTAATACAGCCATAGCCTCGCAAACCGGGAATTTTGCAGGATACTCATTTGCAGTACCAACTTCCATTGCACACAAAGTTGCCCTCGATATCATTGAATATGGTGAGGTACAGCGTGCTGTGCTTGGAGTGAGTATTGGCGAGGTAACATCGGAAGAGGCTAAGAAGCAAGGTGTTACCGACCTTAAAGGGGTTTATATTGCAGATGTTGTTGAGGGCGGAGCCGCCGATGAGGTTGGAATAAAAGCGGGCGACATTATACTTGAGGTAGATGGGGTTGAGGTAAATACACCTAACCAGCTACAGGAACAAATTAGCAAGCATAGGCCAAAAGATAAAGTTGAAGTTTTAGTGAAAAGAAAGAACAAAAAGAAACTTTATGAAGCCGTACTTCGTAACATCAGGGGAGGTTTTGAGGTGGTAAGTTCAAATGAGGTGGTTGAAGCCCTTGGTGCTGAGTTCGAAGAGGTAGATGCTGATTTGAAGCGTAGGCTTGGTATACCAAACGGCATTCAGGTAACTAGTATAAAGCATGGTAAGCTTCAGGAGCAAGGCGTTAAGAAAGGATTTATAATAACACGAGTAAACAGAAATAGGGTTTCCTCTGTTAAAGAATTACAGGAGCTGCTCATGAATCTCTCCGGGGGAGTATTGATAGAAGGGGTTTACCCGAATGGAACAGTAGCATACTATGCAATTGGATTGTAATCTCCATGCCATAATAACTCGCTATATAACATAACGATAAGTTTTTATGTAACCATTATATTTGTTAACTTTGCGAACATTTCGCCCAAAAAATATGTTATTATCTACTAAAATTACTAGTTGGTAAACAATTCTTTGTAACCAACGTTTTACACTTGACATTACTTGCATTTTGCCATAACTTTGTAAAAAAACTTGAAAAGCATAATATGAGACAACTGAAAATCACTAAATCAATTACTAACAGGGAGAGCGCTTCTCTTGATAAATATCTGCAGGAGATTGGTAAGGAGGAACTTATTACCGTTGAGGAGGAGGTTGAGCTAGCGCAGCGTATTAAGAAGGGGGATCAGGAGGCACTTGAAAAACTGACTCGTGCTAACTTAAGGTTCGTGGTGTCTGTTGCTAAACAGTACCAGAACCAGGGGCTCAGCTTGCCCGACCTTATAAACGAGGGTAATCTTGGCCTTATTAAGGCTGCCGAGAAGTTTGATGAAACCCGTGGTTTTAAGTTTATCTCATATGCTGTTTGGTGGATTAGGCAATCAATCCTACAGGCGCTGGCTGAGCAATCGCGCATTGTAAGGCTTCCGCTTAATCAGGTAGGCTCACTTAACAAGATTAATAAGGCTTTTTCGAAGTTCGAGCAGCAATTCGAAAGAACCCCATCGCCCGAGGAGCTAGCCGAGATACTAGAAATTCCTAAAGAGAAAGTGGCCGATACGCTGCGAGTATCCGGTAGGCATGTGTCGGTTGATGCTCCTTTTGTTGATGGAGAGGAGAACAGCCTGCTCGATGTGCTGGTAAACAGCGATTCGCCTAATGCCGACCGTACACTTATTAACGAATCGTTATGTCGCGAAATTGATCGTTCGCTGGCTACCCTTACCGATCGCGAACGTGATATTATAAAACTTTTCTTTGGAATAAGCTGCCAGGAGATGACGCTTGAAGAGATTGGCGAAAGATTTGGATTAACACGCGAGCGCGTGCGACAAATAAAGGAAAAGGCAATTAGGCGTCTACGTCATACGTCGAGAAGCAAGTTGCTAAAAGCATACTTAGGCTAGTTGCTAGATATTAGTATATAATTAAAAAACCCCGCAGATGCGGGGTTTTTTGTTTATGTACTTGGTCGTATTACTCGCAATCGCGGCACTCGTCGAGGTTTTTATTGTAAACAGCCATTGCCCTTTGGCTCATTCCCATGCTCGAGAACCCCCCGTCGTGGTAAATGTTTTGCATGGTAATCTTGCGGGTCAAATCGCTAAAGAGCGTTATACAAAACCCTGCGCATTCATGAGCATTGGCATTGCCAAGGGGCGACATCCGGTCGGTAAAGTCCATTAAGCCTTCAAAGCCCATAACACCGCTACCAGCGGTAGTAAGGGTTGGTGATTGCGAGATGGTGTTGATTCGTACATTGCGCTCGCGACCAAAGATATAGCCAAAACTTCGGGCTATTGATTCGAGCAGTGCCTTAGCATCGGCCATGTCATTGTATCCGTAAAGTGTGCGTTGTGCTGCAATGTACGAGAGGGCAAGTATTGAACCCCATTCGTTTATTGCATCCTTTTTCCAAGCTACCTGTAGCATCTTATGAAAAGAAACGGCAGAGATATCGAGCGTTTTTTGAAAAAAGTTGTAGTCCAGATCATCGTATGTTCGTCCTTTCCTAACATTGGGTGACATACCAATGGAGTGAAGTACGAAATCTACCTTGCCCCCAAAATGCTTCGTTGCCTCATCAAATAGGTTTTCTAAATCTTTAACATTGGTAGCATCGGCCGGTACTAGCAAAGCATCACATTTTTTTGCCAACTCTTTTACCGACCCCATTCGCATGGCTACAGGGGTGTTTGTTAAAACTATTTTGGCACCTGCTGCATGTGCCATTTCTGCTACATGCCAGGCTATGGAGCTCTCGTTTAGAGCACCAAAAATTATCCCCTTTTTTCCTTTAAGTAAGTTGTTAGTCATATACGTTTGGATTAATTAAAATAGATGTAGTAAGTTTTGTAGTTACAATTATTTGTAAATGAGAAAAATACTAACAAATCATTGTAAGCTATGTTTGTTGGTTAGGCTATAAATCATTATGAAATATTTTTGTACGTATTCTACTCAGTGTCGAGAAGATGTTTGGCGTTTGTTATAGCAGCTTCCGATACCTCTTCGCCGCTAAGCATCTTAGCAACCTCAGTTATCCTTTCCTGGGGGGTTAATCGCCTTATCTGGGTTCTTGTTGTGTTGTTGCTATGCTCCTTGTACACTAAAAAATGATGATGTCCTTTGCTCGCAATTTGGGGTAAGTGTGTAATGTTGATTACCTGCATACCTTGCGCCATGTTATTTATAATATTACCTACCTTATCGGCTATCCCGCCCGAAACACCAGTGTCTATTTCGTCGAGAATGATGGTGGGTAAGCCTTTCGTTTTAACCATTAATGACTTTAGACTGAGCATAAGTCTCGATAGTTCGCCCCCCGATGCTACTTTTGACAGTTCGCTTAGAGAAACCTGTTTATTTGCCGAAAAGAGGTATGATACTTTGTCCATTCCCCAACTTCTAAGCTCGGGAAGAGTTTCAAACTTGACTTCAAATTTGGCATGGGGCATACCGAGTTGGGTTAGCAATTTTTTGATGTTCTGTTCAAATTGCTGGCTTGTTGAAATTCTTTTTTCACTTATGCTTTCTGCTTGTTTAAGAGCCGCAGTGTGTAAATCCTTTAGCTTTCTGCTTTTTTCGTCAACAGTTTGGTCGTAGGTGTTTATCTCGTTTACCTGTTCAGCCAGCTTATCCCTTAGTTCAATTAGCTCATCAACTGATGAGACATGATGCTTTTGTTGAAGCGATATAATCGTGTCGAGCCTTTGGTTTACAGCTTCTAGCTCTTTTGGGTCGAGGTCAACGCCCGCATTTTGTATCTCAATTTCGTGTGCAATATCGTTTAGCTCTATCCTGGCACTTTCGATTCGTTGTGCCAATGATTCAGCCATAGGATGAAAGCCGATAATTTTTGTAATAGTTGTCTCGGCTTCTTTTAGCCATGTGAGGATGGACGTTTCTTCGGAGTTGAGTAGTAATGAGCTTGTATTGAGAGCTGTTTTTATCTCCTCAGCATGGGCAAGCTGTTTCTGAAGTTTTTCAAGCTCAAGGTCTTCGCCCGATATTAAATTTACATCAGTAAGCTGGTTAAGCTGAAACTGTAGATAATCGAGGTCGGCTTTGGCCTGCTGCGCTTTTTGTTTAAGCTCGCTAACCTCATTGTTGAGGTTTTTGTATTCATTAAAAACTATGCAATAAGCTTCTAAGTTGTCCATGTTATCTGCAAAAGAGTCGAGCACCGATAGTTGGAAAGTGCCATCGGCGAGCAAGAGATTTTCGTGCTGTGAGTGTATATCGATGATTTGCCCCACCAACTCTTTTAGTATGGCAAGTGTAACGGGTAGCTCGTTTACAAATGCTCGCGATTTACCTGCGGGGCTTATGTGCCTTCGTATTGTGGTTACATTTGAATACTCGAGGTCGTTTAGCTCAAAGAATGTATTGAGGTTATGCCCATCGAGGTTGAATGTTCCTTCAACCACGCAAGGTTTTGCTTTATCTTTTATGGTGCTAACATCGGCTCTGTACCCTAAAATAAGGCTTAGGGCTCCCAGTAAAATTGATTTGCCTGCCCCCGTTTCGCCAGTAATTATGTTTAGCCCCTCATGAAAATTTATTTCAAGGGAGTCGATAAGCGCATAGTTTTTAACAAGTAGGGTTTTAAGCATGGTTATAGTGAGTTAGTTTACCAAGATCTTAACGTCCCATCGCGTTGCTAGAGTTGATGCGATTGTATTTTGATGCGTTCGCGTTGTCAACCTCATTGAGTATGTTAACAACCCGTGTTTTTTCGGCGGGGAACGATTCGGAGAAAATATTTACGAGCTCTTCACTTTTTGCATCGAAAAAAACCTGGAGTAAGTACATGTATGGGTCGGGTTTTTCTCTGAAAACTTTCTGAATACTGGTAAGCAATTCGGCAATTTCAGATCGTCCCTCAACCAGCTTATCGCTCATGCGATCAAGCCCAAGCCTGTGGTATTTGTAGTTTACCTCCCTAAGTGGTCTGTACTTGGGGTTTTGAAGATTTTCTGAAAGCCAGTACCTGTTTTTGCGGTTACCTTCGTATGCTTTCCATCCTCTTTCCCCATCGGCCCCGCTTTGGGCGTTGTTAACTATATTATTGGCTTTTTGAAAGTATTCGGTTCCACCAAGGTACGAGAATGAATCGTAGTCGATGCCGAGGATGATATAGGCGTAGTATGCGAGTATCGATGTAAGGTTATTTGAGTGGCGTGTTTCCGAAAATTCTAGCTGGTCGAACTCGATGTATCGAAATTGCAGGTCGTTGTCAACAATGTTTAGCATCGTGGTATTGTATGATGTGCCGAATATTGGGCGGCGAGACTGGACCTGAATTGACCCTCGGAATTCATCGGATCCGATTTGCTCACTTAGTGTGAGCATGATGTTACACTCAATGCGTTCGTCCTGGGCATAGATATGGTTTGTCCAGGGTGTATTGTTCATAAATTCGTAAACTGCAGTTTGAAGGGTTTGAAATAGCTGCCTATTTGTTCCTTGAATTTTTTGGGAGTTAATCTGTACATTACACCTTAACTCTTGCTGGAACGAGAGCAAAGGGATAAGCATGAATAAGGTAAAGAGTGTTAATCTCGAGATTTTCATGGCCAAAGTGTTTTTAAGCGTGTTTGTGGGCTAGGCAATACCCATTAGTTTCACCAGCTGTTCAACAATATCGGCAGCGACTTCTTTTTTAGGTTTAGTTTCGAATGTGTTTACGGTGTCGTTGCTATGAATAATAGTAATCTTGTTGGTGTCAACATTAAAACCAGCTCCCTTGTCGCTGGTTGAGTTAAGTACTATAAAATCAAAGTTTTTTGATTTTAACTTCTCCTTAGCATTCTGCACCTCATTTTCTGTTTCTAGAGCAAAACCCACTAGTTTTTGGCCCTCTTTTTTATTTGCTCCGAGGTGTTTCGCAATGTCCTTAGTGGGTTCAAGGTCAATGGTAATGGATTTGTTTTTACTCTTTATTTTTCGATCAGCAACCCGTTTTGGCGTAAAATCGCTAACAGCAGCAGCTAAAATGGCAGCATCACACTTGCTAAAATGGCGTGTGGCCAATTCATACATTTGCTGAGCGTTGGTTACCTTTTCTACTGCAATATTTGGGTGGTTCGGAATATGTTTTGATGGCCCTGTAACCATAATAACCTTGGCTCCTCTTTCGGCAAGGGTTAAGGCTAGGGCTGCACCCATTTTCCCCGATGAGTGATTGCCAATAAACCTTACGGGATCTATGGGCTCGTATGTAGGTCCTGAGGTAACAAGGATTGTTTTATTGTGAAGCTGATGGCCATTTGCAAAGAGTTGTGAAACCCTATTTGCAATAGTTTCGGGTTCTTCCATTCTACCCTTGCCCGTTAATCCGCTGGCTAGTTCGCCTGTAGGGGACTCAATAATAATATCCCCACGCTGTTGAAGCTTTTCAATGTTCTCCTGCGTGGCTGGGTGTTTATACATATCCAAATCCATGGCAGGTGCTACCATAACCGGGCATTTTGCCGATAGGTAAGACGTAAGCAGTAGATTATCGGCAATGCCATTAGCCATTTTGGCCATGGTGTTTGCCGATGCGGGAGCAATAAGGTATAGATCAGCCCACATGCCTAGGTCAACATGGCTGTTCCAGTTACCATTTTCAGGATCAAAAAAATCAACGAGTATTGGATTCTTCGAGAGGGTTGCAAGCGTTAATGGGGTAATAAACTCTTTGGCAAGCGGAGTCATAACAATTTTAACACTAGCACCCTGTTTAACCAAAAGGCGTACTAATGTAGCTGCTTTGTATGCTGCTATGCTGCCGGTTATGCCAAGCAGTATATTTTTTCCCTTAATCATTAATCTTCTTGTTCTTCGGTCTCAGTACCCTTATTGTAGTATAATTTCGAGTCGCTAAATTTTTGTAGCGCAATAAGTGCAGGTTTTGGAAGGCGTTCGTAAAATTTACTAATTTCTATTTGTTCACGATTTTCAAAAACCTCCTCCAGATTATCGGTGTAGTAGGCAAACTCTTCAAGTTTTTGGTCAAGCTCTTGCTTCATGTCCAAACTTATTTTATTGGCAAATTTGCTGATAATACGTACGGTTTCATAAATATTGCCCGTTTCTTTATCGAGTTCGCTGAGATTCTGCGTTGTTGTTGTTACTGGTGCTGTTAACTTTTTGAAATCCATAGCTATTTTGATTTATTTGTTATCTGTAACTTTAATGGTGTTGGCATAAATTTTTTCAGCCTCGCGGCTGTGTTTGGTCTCGGGGTACTCTCCCATAAGGTTGTAGTACTCATCGAGGGTGTTCTGAAATCTTTCCTTCTGCTTTTCGAGCACGCTGTTGCTGGCTAAATCGTAGGAGGCTTGTAGTACCATGAAAAGCATGTCTTCGCGGTATTCACTTGAAGGGTACTCTGTTAAACTGTTTTTAAGTGCCGTAATCGCTGCTTTATAGTCGTTCATATCATAGTAAAGCTTAGCGCTTATATATGATTTTTCCACAAGCTTATTTCGTAGCTCGGTAATGATACGATTTACCTCTGCTTTCTTAGTTGTATTTGGGTACCGAACAATAAATTCGTTAAATGCTGAAATGGCTTGTTGCGTTGTTTGTTGATCGAGTAACGGCCTGGGCGAAGATTTGTAGAAACAGTATGCATACATATATTCTGCCTGTTCAATAAATTTGCTACGAGGGTAATTGTTCCGATACTGATCGTAGTAGTGTGCTGCCAAAAGGTAGTCACCTTGGTTAAAGTATCCATTTGAAAGGTAAAAGTCTATGGTGTCAGCTTGCATGGTGCCTTTATATACAGGGCTTATTTTTTCGAATAGGGTTGTATACTTGTAATGGTCTTTGAGTTCGTAGTACTCAAGCCCTTTTTTATACATAAGTTGATAGTCGTTGGTTTTTAATATTTTATCAAGTTTACTACACGATATAGTAGCTAAAACCAGAATAATAAGCGTAATAAGGTTTATCCTTTTCATAGTTATTTCCTAATGGATTTAATGTATAAACACAGTTATTAAAGGGTTTATTGTGTCCAGTATTTAAGCGAGCAAAGTTAGTAAGATTATCGAAACATACGATGCAATAGTTTAGCAAATTATCCTTTAGGTAGTTAAAAAGTTTTAATTTAACAAAAGTATTGTTGTTCAATCATACAATAGGATGAATTATTTATTTTTATCCTAAAAAAAAATTACTTTTGCACATGTTTCGATTATGTTTCATTTAAAATGTTTCTATCGTGGATATATTTGAAAAGCTAAGAAAAAGTATGGGGCCTATTGGCCAGTATCATAAAGAGGGTCACGGATACTTTGCATTTCCTAAACTTGAGGGTGAAATAAAACCATGGATGACCTTTAGGGGTAAGGAGGTTTTAACCTGGAGTTTAAATAATTACCTCGGTTTGGCAAACCACCCAGAGGTGCGTAAGGCCGATGCCGAGGGGGCTGCTCAGTACGGTATGGCTTACCCAATGGGGGCAAGAATGATGAGTGGACAAACTAAACTTCACGAGGAGCTTGAGGTGAAACTTGCCGCTTTTGTTGATAAACCAGCAGCATTCTTGTTGAATTATGGTTACCAGGGAATGGTTTCAATTATTGATGCAGTGGTTTCGAGAAATGATGTGGTGGTTTACGATTCCGAATCGCATGCATGTATTATTGATGGTTTAAGATTGTTTCCCGGTAAACGCTTTGTTTATGCACATAATGATATGGATAACCTGCGAAAGCAGCTTACCCATGCAACCCGCTTAACAGAAAAAACAGGCGGTGGAATTCTTGTTATTACCGAAGGTGTATTCGGGATGGCTGGCGATTTGGGCAATCTTAAAGATATAGTTGCTTTTAAAAAGGAATTTAATTTCCGCTTGCTAGTTGATGATGCCCATGGTTTTGGTACAATGGGAAAAACGGGCTCTGGAGCTCCCGAGCATTTTGGTGTTCAGGATGAGGTAGATCTTCATTTTGCAACCTTTGCCAAGAGTGGAGCGGGTATTGGAGCATTTGTAGCAGCCGAAGAGGATATAATAAGGTACTTGGCCTACAACTTACGTTCGCAAACATTTGCCAAGTCGCTTCCAATGCCAATGGTTGTTGGTGGTTTAAAGCGAGTTGAGATAATGCAAACTCAGCCCGAGTTGAAAGAAAATCTTTGGAAAATTGTTAATGCTTTGCAAAGCGGGCTAAAAAAGGCTGGATTTGACCTAGGGGCTACCGAATCTCCTGTTACTCCCGTTTATATGAAGGGTAATGTTCCGGAGGCTACCAATATGGTGTTCGATTTACGTGAGAACTACAGCATCTTCTGCTCCATTGTAGTTTATCCTGTTATTCCTAAAGGGCAAATACTACTAAGACTTATACCAACTGCTGTTCACACTCTTGAGGATGTTGACATCACTATTAAGGCATTTACAGAGTGTGCTAAAAAGCTGAAGGAAGGAAAGTATTACGCTGAGAAAATGTCGCAGATATAGAGAAGAAATTACACTCTATATAAAAGGAAGAGGGTGCTGGTCAGCACCCTCTTCCTTTTATATAGAGTTTCTTTAGATTTTGTTAAGTAGCTCTTTAATTGCTACTTCGAGCTGCTCATCGCGGCCTTTGTCAATTTCTCCTGGCATATTTTTAACCACAATGTCGGGTACCGATTCGTAATTTTCTAGCCATTCGCCCTTCATGTTTTTTACGCCAACCGGAACAGAGCCCCATAAAACCTTTCCATTTTGAAGCATTTCCCACCCTGCAAAGCTGCAGGTGCCAGGTACGGGCATACCTATTAGGGTTCCGATTCCTAAATCTTTATACCCGCAGCTAAAGCAATGGCCATCGCTGTAGTTCGCTTCGTTTACTAGGGCAACCGAGGGTTTTGTCCATCGGGCAAGGGGTTCGATTCCCAGCGATCGGTTTTCAATTGCATACTCAAGAAAATTTTGACCCGTAAGAAACATGGCCAGGTCGCTAACCAGATCGCCACCACCATTAAAGCGGGTGTCAATAACCAATCCTTTGGTGTGGGCATATTTACCCATGGCTTTTTCGTAGGTATTGCGGTATGGCTCATCGCTCATTCCAGGGATGTGAACGTAACCTAGCTGCCCGTTGCTGAGGCTATCTACTAGCTTCTCGTTCTGTTTTACCCACCTATTGTAAAGCAACGAGCTCTCTTGCCTTAGGGTTATTGGTTTTATTGTTATGCTGAATGTTGAACCTTTTGCTGGGTCGTAAATTTCGAGTGCTGTAAATTTATCAGCTTTTTTATTTAAGAATTTTGAAAAATCCACATCGTGGGTAATTGCCTCACCATCAATCGATTTTATAATCATGTTGGGTTTAACCTCGATGTGGGCTTTGTCTAGTGGTCCAAATTGCATTATTTCAGCAATTTTAACCCCCTCATCCTCATGGCTATAATCAATAAAAATACCTAGCGATGCGGTTGACGTGCTGTTTTTAATGCTACCGCGATACCGCGCTCCGCTATGCGACACGTTTAGCTCGCCAAGCATTTCTGATAGTAGCTCGGTAAATTCAAAGTCGTTACCCATAAGCGGTAGCTTAGGCTTGTACTCATCGCGAAGCTTGTCCCAGGGCGCACCATGGTAGTCGGATACGTAGAACATCGCTTTATTGCGTTTCCAAACATGGTCGAACATTAGCTGGCGTTCTTCAGCAAGGTTTATCGAAACCTCGCCGCTAATACTAACAGGTTTAGCTGATTTTGATTTTACATCAACGGTAGATATTGAACCATTTGATAGCATGAAGAGCTTGTCCATGTCTTTGCTCCATTCAAGGCTTGCCGACCTCTTATTTAGGGGGATAAGCATCTTGGTTTCGTTGTTGCGAAGGTTTGTGCTCCAAAGGTTTAACCCTTTTTCGAACCGAGCGAGGTAGTATAGCGTTTCGCCATCTTTTGATAGAACCGCATCCGATAGTCGCGAAGAATGGATTGTTAGGCGTTTTTTTCTGTCCTTTAAGCCCTCCCAGTCGATTTCTATTTTTGTAGTTTCTTCCTTGTTTTTATCCTCTTTCTTTTTCTTCCTCGATTTCTTGTCAGAATCCTCCTCTTTATCCTTGTTTTTATCCTTATCCAACTTTTCTATCTCTTTCCATAGCTTGTAGTCGTCTTCGGTCATATTAAACTTATCCCAGCTGTCGCGGGTTAAGAAAAGTGAGTACACGTCTAGCTGTCGTGAGCTGCTGGTTGCATGTCCGCGTAGCCCGTGCCTATCGCTAAACCATAAAATTTGTTTGCCATCGTTTACCCATTTAGCCGAGTAGTCGCCAAAGCCGCTCTCGGTTAGGTTTACCATGGGTTGTTTTCCGTTCACATCGATTAGAACAATTTCGGCTATCCCAAGGTTTGGCGAGTACTGGGTTAGTAGCCATTGGCTATCGGGGCTCCAGCTAAACCGTTGGTCGCCATCGCGCATGTAGAACAGCTCGTCGGGGCCAAGAATTTCACGTATCTGCTTGCTTTCAATATTATATATTTTTAGCGAGCGTCGATTCTCAATAAAAGCAATCTCCTTGCCATCTGGCGATATTTTGGGTTGGTAGTTGTCGTTGTTGTTGTCAATTACCTTTTCCTCTTTAATTAGGGTAGAGGCGTAAAAAAATGGCTCCTCGCTTACAACCTTAGTCGCCTTGTAAATTCCCCAAATGGTATTACGCTGACTGGCGTATATTATCGATTTTCCATCGGGCGAAAAGTTGATAAATTTCTCCTGCTCGGTTGTGTTGGTAATGCGTTTAGTGATTTTTCCCTCAACCGACGATACAAAAACTTCGCCTCTGGCGATAAAGGCAACCTCTTTGCCATTGGGTGCTATGGCCATTTCGCTAATGTTTCCAGCTATTGGCAGAATTTGCTCGTTGTTGGTAAGTGACCCGCTTTTTATTTTTACTTCAATTCTCTGCGGCTCGGCTCCCAGTTTTTGTGTGTAAAGGTTGCCGTGGTGCGTATAGCATAGGGTTTCGTCATGGCTGATGCTGAGAAATCGCACGGGGTGAAATTCAAAGCTAGTGATCTGCTCAACCTTTTTTGGGTTGTCAAGGGCCAATTTATGTACGTTGAACGTACCGCTTTCTTCGCTGAGGTAGAAAATGCTCTTATTGTCGTTGGTAAAGACAGGGTTTCTGTTTTCGCCCTCGAACAAAGTAATCATTTTATGCTGATCATTCTCCACATCGTAGGCCCAGATGTCGCGTGTAATTGATGATGTATGATGCTTACGCCATTCGTTTTCTCCCCCTTTTTTATCATGATAAACCATGGTTTTGCCATCGGAGCTAACCCTTACCAGCTCCGCTGGAATTGTCCATAGCTGGTTAACCCTACCACCATCGGCGGCTACGGTATATACTTCTGGTTGCGAGCCTGTTGGGTATTGTCTATGGTTTGCATCATCCAAGCGCTGACCGCCAAAGATTACCTGCGTATTATCGTGACTAAAGGCATAGGGGTACTCATTGGCCGAGTGGTAGGTCAATCTCTTGGCCTCTCCGCCTTGGGCATCAACTATAAATACATCAAAATCGCCATAACGGTTCGATGCGAAGCTTATTTTGGTGCCGTCGTTATTCCAAATGGGCATAAAATCGTGTTCCTTATGGTATGTAAGCTGTGTGGCATTGCCTCCGTTGGCGGCAACCGTGTAGATATTTCCTTTAAAGGTAAAGGCTATTTTACTACCATCGGGCGATATTGCCGAGTAGCGAATCCATTGTTCGGTATCCTGCGCACTTGCTGTAGAGCTTAGCAGCATTGTTAGCCCTATTGCCGCTATTAGTCGGAATGTTTTAACCATGTTAATGAAATTATGTTAGTAATTTTCCTTTTGACGTTTATAAAGCGCAAAAGATTAATGTGTGGTTCAAAAAGTTGACCGATTTATCCCCAATTATACATTCGAATAATTGCTATCTGCCACAGCGCCAAATTTTTACAACCAATTTAGTTGCTCAAAATTGGGCTCGATTATGTTGGGGTAACCCGCATTGCACTCATCTTTACAAATTTTACGAATAATGCGGGTTATTAATAATTGTTCGCTATTCTACACAAATATACAGGTTTTTTTATCTTTGTGTATTAAAATATATACGTGTATGGATTACTCAGTATTTCTTGAATGGGTTGGCTACCTAGCCTCGGTTATTATCGCCGTATCAATGTTTATGAATTCGTTGGTAAAGTTTAGGGTAATAAACTTGGTGGGGGCTGCGCTGTTTTCTGTTTATGGCTTTTTGATTGGCTCAATACCCGTTGGGTTAATGAATGGAATTATTGTTGTGGTTGATATTTACTATCTTCTGGATTATTTTAGGAAAAAGGAGGTTTTTGAAGTGATTGAGGTAGATAAGGGCGGTAGCTTTTTGCAAAAATTCTTAACTTTCTATAGGAGTGATATCCTGAAGATTTTTCACGTTTTTGATGATACTTTCAGCAGGTGCGACGTAAATTTTTTTGTGCTTAGGAACATGACCGTAGCCGGATTGTTCATGGCAACGGATATTGATAATGGTGTGCTTCGGGTTGAACTAGATTATGCTATCCCCGAGATGAGAGATTTTAAGAGCGGTAAATTTATGTACACTAATCTAAAGCCACGCTTTGTAGAGATGGGATATACAAAGCTGGTAGCGAAAAAGGCAGACCAGAGGCATAACAAGTACCTTAAAAGTGTAGGTTTTTCCGATGCCGATGATGAAATGATGGTGTACAGCTTGGTTTAGGAATTCTATATGGTGAATTTACTTCACCCTAAATTTTTTACGGTATATTAATGCTTAGCAAGTTTTTATTTACTAACTTTGCATCCGATTTATGCCCAGGTGGTGGAATTGGTAGACACGCCAGCTTGAGGGGCTGGTGCTCGTTTTAGGGCGTGCAAGTTCGACTCTTGTTCTGGGCACAAAACAAAAATCCGCAGTAAACCATGTGTTTGCTGCGAATTTTTGTTTTTGTCCTTTTTACTTATTGCTGCTGATTTTTTGAAAGCCCACTATTCTGTCGAACCGAGAACCTAGCGGCTTGTAGTACACCAAAATGGTGTAAGTGTTTTCCGTTTCGTAGTAGTTTCCCTCAAAATGCGCAACATCAACCTGTGCATTGGCCGCATCGGCAACTAGGTATCGATAGTTGTAGGCACCCTGTTTAAGTAGCAATCTTAACTCGTAGGTATTGCGCTGGGGGTTAAAATCCATCTTGTACTGTGGGCTTAGTTCCCATCCGGTTAGCTCGCCAAATAGATATACGCCTTTCCCCTTTTCTAGTTTCATAGCAGGTTGCAGCGTAAAGTACACCCAGGCGTAGTCGGCTTCAATATGGCTTTGGGTGCTGCGTTCAAGGTTTACCACGTATTTTCCGTTAAAATCGGGGTAGTAGCTGTAGCGGTATCTGCTTCGGCTATTATCGGTGTTAAGCTTTACGTGAAAATCGCCACCAATAAGGTCAATAGTTTGAACGCCATGTCCATTGTATCGTAAGTTTTTGGTGTCAAAAATCCTAAACTCATTCCCCCCGTCAAAAATTAGCCCATCGGGTTTTGAGTAGTCTATTTCATTTCCGCTAAAATGCACAGGGTCTATTTTGGTATGGCAACCCTGCGAGAGCTGGTTTTGACAAACAACCGTTTTTATCTCGTTATGTGGGTCCGATACCCTGATGCCCTTTGTTTGAACCTTTAGGTTTAGCTGCTGACTGGTAATGTGTTCTATGCCCCCCGAGGGTTGTTTTATGCTTGCGGAAATATCAACCAGCGGTTCGTACACAAAAAACCTACGTTGAAAAATTATGTTTTCGGGCTCGTACGTGTCAAAAACTTTAATTAGGTAGTTGCCCGATATTTTCAGCTTCACATCATCATTTGGCAGCTCCAGTTTGCAGTGCATGTAGCTGTTTACCGTTCCGGTGGAGTAGGAGTAGTCGCGAATTTCGTTTACCTCGAAACCCTCAATGTAATCGTTTAAAAAAAGCGACGATGGGTTCCAATCCGCATCGCAATGGGAAATTGAGTACGAGTAGTTGCCAGGCGTTTCCGCCAAATCATCAAAAACCAGCACCACCTTATCGGGGCTATTCAATTCAATAATTGGGTCTGCTAGTTCCCATCCTTGCTTGTGTAATTTTATTGATTTTACTGTTGATGAGTTGCAAAATTCGTGCGTGTTACTATCATCCTGCCTAAGAGGTAGGGCATTAGCGTAGCTGTTTAACAAAAAGCAATGCGCCAGTATTGTTAATGCTAGCGGCAAACAATAGTTGCTATTCCTGTTGTTTAGTAAAATGGAAATATGCATAGTTTATCTTTTTAAGGTAACGAAAATAGGCATTATTAATTATTGTTGAGGGGATTTTGTGGGTAATTATTGTTTTTGTCGTCGGTGGCTTCGAGAGCCTCAGCCACCAAGCAGCTCGGTGCCTGAGCGATGCGCTGAGGGACTCGAGGTTAACCTGTTTTTAGCGCATCATTACGAGGAGCGTTCTTTGCGACGAAGTAATCTGTTCCACAGATGTAAATTGTTGGGTTGATAAATGTGCGAGCTGACAGATTGCTACGTTGTTCCTCCCTGTCTGCCGACAGGCAGGCTCGCAATGACGGAGGGGGTGGTGGCTGAGGCTCTCGAAGCTACCTAAACTGTCTGTGCCTGAAAAAATATGCTGTTGTAGTAGTATTCTAACGAGCGCAGCCAATATATAAAGCAATCGAATCGAATCTCAGCCAAGCCAATCTATCTGTGGCATAAAAACCACTAATAATATTGTTTGCTTTGCTAATATTTTTATTATTTCTTTGTTGTTGAATAAACAGGTTACTACCCTGAAAATGTTTTTAAAAGTTTGTGGCTTTTTGCTGAAAGTGGTTCATTAATACATGTTCATTACTATATTTGTGTGTTTTTACTGTTTTTGAGCAATGATTTTTTTACTTTTGTTTTTAATTAAATCAATAATAATTCCAAGTTATGCCAAAGGTATTTAAAATACGCAGAGGTTTAAATATTCCGATGAAGGGTGAGGCCGAAAAGGTTTTTACCCGAGCCGAGTTGGCAGAATTTTACGCGGTTAAACCAACTGATTTCCCAGGGTTAACCCCAAAACTAAGCGTAAGCGAGGGCGACAGGGTGAAGGTTGGATCGCCATTGTTTTTCGATAAATTCAGACCGGAGGTTATGTTCACTTCACCAGTTAGCGGGGTGGTACATTTTATTAAACGGGGCGAGCGTCGAAGGATTTTGGAAGTAATAGTAAAGACTGATAGTTCTCGAGACTTTGAGGACTTTGGCCGCGGTAACCCTACCGAAATGTCATCCGCCGAAATTACTGATAAGCTGCTTAAGGCAGGCCTTTGGCCAACAATTAGGCAGCGCCCCTACTCAATTATTGCTAATCCAGAGCGAAAGCCAAAAGCCATATTTATTTCTGGTTTCGATACTTCGCCGCTGGCACCCGATATGGATTTTGCTGTAAAGGGCGAGGCCGAATCGTTTAGTGCAGGTGTTGAGGTGCTAAAAAAGTTAACCGATGGTGAGGTTAATATCGGTCTTAATGGCGACTACCCAGCCAGTATTGTATTTACCAAAATTAAAGGGGTTAAGCACAATTACTTTTCGGGGCCTCATCCTGCTGGTAATGTGGGTGTTCAAATACATCGCGTTAACCCAGTTGGTAAGGGTCAAGTTGTTTGGGTAGTAAATCCATTGGATGTGATAATTATTGGCCGACTGTTTCTCAAAGGGGTTTATAATGCTACAAAGGTTGTTGCTTTGGCTGGTTCGGAGGTACTTAAACCTCGATATTTTATCATTAAAACAGGGGCCTCAATAGTAAATATGGTCGAAGATAATCTCACAGCCAACCCCGAGGAGTTAAGGTTTATTAGTGGCAATGTATTAACTGGCCAGAAAATTGATTACGATGGCTTTTTAGGTTTTTACGATAACATGGTGTCGGTTATTCCCGAAGGTGATTATCACGAGTTTATGGGTTGGCTTAAACCAGGCTTTAAAAAGTATAGCCCCTCGTCAACTTTTCTTTCCAAGCTGCTTCCGCAAAAGAAGCATAAATTCGATACGAACCTGCATGGGTCACCCAGAGCCTACGTTATAACAGGGCAATACGAAAAGGTTTTTCCCATGGATATTTACCCTGTTCATCTTATAAAAGCTATAATGGCAAAGGATATCGATAAGATGGAAAACCTGGGTATTTACGAGGTGGCTGAGGAGGATTTTGCCCTTTGCGAGTACGTTTGCACATCAAAAACCAATGTGCAGGCAATTATTCGCGATGGTATAAATTTAATGATTAAAGAGGTAGGCTAACCTTTGCTTAATCTGTTAGCGTTTTAATAAGCATAAAATAAACACTAAATAATGAAAGCACTACGAAATTTTATTGATAGGATTAAGCCAAATTTCGAGCCCGGCGGAAAGTTTGGTGCGTTGTACTCAACTTTCGATGCTTTTGAGACATTCCTTTTTGTACCCAACGAGGTTACCAAAAAGGGAAGTCATATTCGAGATTATATCGATATGAAGCGTACCATGATTATTGTGGTTATGGCGTTAGCCCCTGCGCTGCTATTTGGTATTTGGAACGTAGGCTACCAAAATGCGTTAGCTACAGGATCCGAAATATCCTTTTGGCCTATGGTTCTTCATGGGCTGATAAAGGTGCTGCCTATAGTTGTTGTGTCGTACGTGGTTGGTTTGGCAATCGAGTTTGCTTTTGCCCAAGTCAGGAAACACGAGGTGAATGAGGGTTTCTTGGTATCCGGTTTTCTTATTCCGCTTATTGTTCCCGTTGACACTCCGCTTTGGATGATTGCACTCGCCACGGCTTTTGCAGTTATAATAGGTAAGGAGGTGTTTGGCGGAACGGGTATGAATATTTTCAACCCCGCGCTACTTGCTAGGGCATTCCTGTTTTTCGCCTACCCATCGCACATGAGTGGCGATTATGTATGGGTTTCGGGATTAACCAAAGGCGAAGGGATTATTGATGGTTTCTCGGGTGCAACCCCACTTGCACACGCTACTTTAACAGGGGCAGAAAACTTACCATCGGCACTCGATATGTTTTTTGGGTTTATTCCGGGTTCAATTGGCGAAACATCTACCCTGGCGATTCTTATCGGGGCAGCTATACTTGTTGTGTCGGGCATTGGTAGTTGGAAAATTATGGTTTCAACCGTTGCTGGCGGTTTGCTTATGGGTGTAATATTAAACCTATTTGCCCTGAATCCCTTTATGGAGATTCCGCCTTGGTACCACTTAATAATGGGTGGTTTTGCCTTTGGGGCTGTATTTATGGCTACCGACCCCGTAACCGGTTCGCAAACCGAGAAGGGGAAATGGATATACGGTTTCTTAATTGGCTTGCTGGCCGTGCTGGTTAGGGTATTTAACCCCGCTTACCCCGAGGGTATGATGCTATCAATTCTGCTTATGAATGCATTTGCACCCCTAATTGACTACTACGTGATTCAAGGGAATATTAAGAAACGAAAAAAAATTGCAGCTGCCGCTGCTAAAAACAGCTAAAATGCCATAACCATGAAGAAAGATAGCAACCTATATATTTTCATGTATTCATCAATAATGGTTATTATTGTGGCAGCACTTCTTTCGCTTGCATCCACAGCATTAAAACCATTTCAGAATAAGAATGTTGAAACCGAAAAACGACTCGATATCCTAAAATCGGTAGGTAGGGCAGCCGATGTTGCTTCTGCTAACGATAAGCACCAGTACGTGGGTAACGAGTTTAGTAAGGTTATAGCCCAGCAACTTGTGGTTAACAGAAAAGGCGATGCCGTTGAGGGTGTTGACCCCTTTACTGTTGACCTTAAAATTGAGCTTGCTAAACCTCAGGCGGAGCAAAATTTACCCGTATTTGTTGCGAACCTTGCCGATGGTTCAACCAAATATATTTTACCATTGCAGGGTAGGGGGCTATGGGGTCCAATTTGGGGATACATCTCTTTGAATGACGATTTTAATACCGTTTACGGAGCTTCGTTTGCGCATAAGGGAGAAACACCGGGTTTGGGTGCCGAGATTGCAACCCCCGATTTTCAGCAACAGTTTAAGGGAAAGCAAATTTATAAAAATTCTCGGTTTGTATCTATATCCGTTGTAAAAGGCGGAGCCGATTCTTCAAACCCCCATGCTGTTGACGCTGTTTCGGGAGGAACTATTACTAGCCAAGGGCTTGAGGAGATGATTAAGGATTGCCTGATGGGGTATCAAGAATTTTTCAATAAAAACAAAAAAGCAAAGCCATGAGCGTGAAGATTGAAAGTGAACCTTTATTTTCAGCTAAAAACTTAAAGCTGATTACAGGGCCCATAAATAAGAATAATCCCATTACGGTTCTGGTTCTAGGTATTTGTTCTGCATTGGCAGTAACAGTAAAGCTCGAACCTTCCGTGGTAATGGCAGTATCGGTTGTAGTTGTTCTAACCCTTGCCAATGTTATTACATCGTTGCTGCGTAATACCATTCCATCGCGTATCCGAATTATTGTTCAGCTGGTAATTATTGCCACGCTGGTAATTCTGGTCGATGAGGTGCTTAAAGCATTTGCCTACGAGGTTAGTAAGCAGCTGTCGGTTTTTGTTGGACTTATTATTACTAACTGTATTATAATGGGTAGGTTAGAGGCGTTTGCGCTTGGTAATAAGCCTTGGCCCTCGGTACTCGATGGGTTAGGAAACGGCATAGGCTATGGTCTTATTCTGGTTATAGTAGGATTTTTTCGCGAGCTATTGGGCTCTGGAACCCTTTGGGGCTACCGTGTTATTCCCGAATCAATTTACATTAGCAATGGTGGCTTTTACGAAGATAACGGGCTGTTTATTCTGCCGCCCATGGCGCTTATTTTGGTTGGAATAATTATTTGGATTCAGCGAGCAAGACATCGCGAGCTAATTGAAGAGGAGTAACCCGCTTAAAATACACCTGAATTATGGAAAATTTAATTAGCATATTCGTAAAGTCAATTTTTGTTGACAATATGATATTCGCATACTTCCTGGGTATGTGCTCGTACCTGGCAGTATCGAAAACCGTAAAAACATCAACGGGATTGGGTTTGGCCGTTATATTTGTTTTAGGAATTACCGTTCCGGCAAACTATCTTATCGATAAGTATTTACTTAGCCCGGGGGCCTTGTCTTGGGTAAGCCCTTTGCTTGGCGCTTTGGACCTAAGTTTCCTTTCTTTTATAATGTTTATAGCCGTTATAGCATCAATAGTTCAGCTTGTTGAGATGGTTATTGAGAAATTTTCGCCAGCACTTTACAACTCGCTGGGAATATTTTTGCCTTTAATAGCTGTGAACTGTGCCATTTTAGGAGGTTCTCTGTTTATGCAGGAGGCCGAGTATACAAATATTGGTGAGGCAACCGTTTTCGGCTTGGGCTCGGGAGTTGGCTGGTTTTTGGCCATAGTTGGTATTGCAGCCATTCGCGAAAAGTTAAAATACTCCAACGTGCCTGCGCCTCTACGAGGATTAGGCATAACCTTTATCGTTACAGGGTTAATGGGTATTGCATTTATGACCTTTATGGGGATTAAGCTATAAATCGAAATTAATTAAGTCATGATACTTTTACTATCAAATTTAGTTGTAATACTATCGGCCATACTAGTTTTCCTTGCTGTGGTGAGCATCCTAGTGGGTGTGCTGCTATTTGCCAAGAAAAAACTTACCCCGCAGGGCGAGGTTACCCTAACCATTAACGATGATAAGGAAATAGTGGTAGAACCTGGGAGCACAATACTTTCAACCCTTAGTAACAATGGCGTGTTTTTACCATCGGCCTGTGGTGGCGGCGGTACATGCGGAATGTGTAAATGCCAAGTTTTTGAGGGTGGCGGCTCTATTTTGGCCACCGAGGTCGACTTCTTTACGCGCCGTCAGCAAGCCGAAAACTGGCGTTTAGGTTGTCAGGTAAAAATTAAGGAGGATATTAAAATTGGC
>Ga0265295_1001767_pt1 | contig 36892 bp, 30 predicted proteins | sample Munlansysbiofilm_FD_192503 | JGI IMG/M metagenome (GOLD analysis project Ga0265295, IMG submission 192503) | Leachate microbial communities from a municipal landfill in Southern Ontario, Canada - Methane capture system biofilm | ecosystem: Engineered > Solid waste > Landfill > Unclassified ... | reverse complement strand
ACTTGTGCTATTTTCAAAATGTATCGTCCCATACGGGACTTCTAAGACTCTGTTTACTACTACTTTACCCATATTACGTCCCTCTGGGACTGACACCATAGGCGAATGTTCTGCGAAATCGAGGTGCGGGAGAAATCTATTATTTTTGATTCCTAATTGAATATAAAATTACAGCAACACTCGGATTGCAACCGAGCAAAGCAAATCTGAGGGAATGGGAAAAATCATTATCTATGGTGTCAGTCCCAGAGGGACAAAACATTGGTAAGACCATGACAGTTAATGCTTTACAAGTCCCGTATGGGACGATATATTATTTATTGATATATTAAGTTATATAAGTTTGGGATTTGGTTAAAATTTGAAATTTTTGTGCTAAAAACTATTTATAAACTTATGAATGAATAATTTGACAAGCCCTTACCGCATCAAATACATTTTACCAATTTCTTTCTTAAAATACTTATCTGCGGCGGTGGCACGGTGGTCTATATCTTGACCATTGATTTTAGCTTTTACCTGATAAAAATATACTCCATTTGCAAGTTGGTCGCCGTACATATCTTTACCGTCCCACGCGTATTCGGTAATGTTTCTGCCTATATGAATTGGTCCAAGTTCATCAATAAAAATAACTTTAACTAACTTACCAGTGATAGTAAATATTTGAATCTGCAATTCTTCAGGAATTTCGCTGCCAGTAAGTTCAAAAACAAAACGAGTGCTTGTACTAAAAGGATTTGGGTAATTTAACAATTGAGTAATTGTTGATTGTGTAATAACTTCAAAATCAATAACATAATCGTTGGCACCTGATTCATTAGATGAAACATCAGTTGCTTGAACTCTAAGTCTGTACATACCATCAGTATTAAATACAGGCTTATAAATTATTTTACAGGAGTTTTCGGGTAAACTTGCAGGTATCCACTCAATTGTCTCTTCAGGGTTTAGTTGCTGTGTAAAGTATATTCTTCGTTCTATACCAGCCTTAATATCAGTAACATACACTCTAAATAGTGAAGTATCATTTAGCGCAAGATATTGATTTTCATCTTTTAATTTTACAAGTATTTCAGGTTTTGCTGATATTATTTCGCCATTCATAATATATCGTCCATCAAAGCTAACATCTAAAATAGGATTGGTAATATCTTTTTGCACATAAAAATATTTAACCGCTATATTGTTAAAATGATGTTGCTCTGTCTGATAGTACGTCCCAGTATTTTCATTTATAGGATTATATTCTATCCAGATACTGTTTAAACCCGATAGTCCGAGACTTGAATAAGTAATTGTATCAATAATAATATCTCCAGCAGGATGTGGTCGCAATGTTTTTGTATCTATATTAGTTGTGATATTGTCTGCATCTTGGAGCCAATACTTAACTACAAGGCTATCCATATCATAAGTGCTAATATTTTTTGTTGCTACTCCAAAGCTAAACTCGTCACCTTCATTAATTGTATCGCAGCAAAAATAATATCCTGATTGTGGATCTATTGCAGTTTCGGGAACGCCTATAAATCGTAATTGCCATTTATCAAGTTGAGCTGGGGTTTTGTTTGTTTCATCTTTGGAGTAAAACTTTAATTTAACATTCGGATATTGCTGATAATCAATCGAATCATTTAAGTTTAAAATCTCATAAGTGTCAGTGCCAATTTCGTCAATAACAAGCTCGGTTTCTCCTTGTGGTGTTATTCCGTAAATTTTTACCCAGGTATCATCGTCCGAAGGGTTTTCTTCTGCATATTGCATCCAATTAAAAGACTCCCATGTATTTGAGGGGCCTACAATAACACTAGTAATAAAACCATAAGTAAATTCTGTTATTAGATTAATATTTTCCAAGTCGATAACATCTGTATAGCTTGATCCAAAACGCTCTTGTGCTGAAGAAGGAGTTCCTTTTTTTGAAAATAAGATATATGGTGCCCCATCATTAACATTTCTGATATTAGTACTACCGAGAGCTTCATAGGTTTGAAATAAGTCCTCAGTCCAGTTGCTAAAATTTCCGTTTCCCCACGAATAAGTTAAAATATAAAATCCATCAGGAACAAAATCGATCATTGATTTTAAGGAATCCAGACTTACTGCGTTGGTATTAAATGAGAAAATAAAGTTTGGACTACTACTCGAAAAACATTGAGGGTAATTTCGATGTCCAAAGTTTTGTATGTCGGAGGGCCATCCTAAAACCGTTTGTGGATTAATTACTGCTACCATCATCGAAGAAGCCATTCCACAATTACCTATAGCACCAAGTCCGTTGTGAATTGCACCGTCAATATTCCATCCAATTTCATAAATTGTTTGCAGATTTACTACTCCAGTATTATGACAATTTAATCTTTTGGGAATATCTATATATTCAAATTTTTGTGTAGTTGGCAAATAATTAATAAACAAAAACTCGTCTTCTTTAAATTGGTTATAATGAGCTTGTGACCAGCCCTCTTCTCCTTCAATATAAATAAACGATGATTCTTTCCAGATAAGACTATCAGGATTTGCATGGTTGTGACATATACGCCAATAGTAAACTCTATTTTCGGTAAGGCTGAATGGAACTTGCCAATTTACTAAACCACCTGCACTCTGAACAAAACCCGAACGCAAAAATGGACTATTAAATTTATCGCACGTATCAACCTGAAAACGATAATCCGCTAAAGGAAGAAAAGGGTCGCCAGTACTTGCAATAAGCGTTACTTCGCTATTAGGATAAATTGCATATTTATAAGGATAAATTGGGAAAAGATCTCCTGAACGAATTAAAAAATTAATTGTTACTTCGTTATTTGTCTCTGACAACTCATCGATTTGATAAAATGCATCAACAAAAATTTTGAGAGAATTAATCCCTGGTCCATTTTGTCTATCAACAGGCAATTTAAGCATAATTGTATCAAGATAATTGCATCCAAAAACTGTAGCATAAATTTGTTCTGTATTTCCATTTGGATATGTACGATTAGCAGATACAAGAAAAGTATCTTGAACCGCTCTTCCAATATTTTTTACAACAATTTTTACATCAAAGCTATCAATTACTGATGTTATCTTTTCGGGAATAAAACTTACCAACTCTTCACTAATGGTTAAGTCGGGTTTTTCGTGAGCATTTATAACAATGCCTGGATCACCATTTAAAGTAAACTCGTGACATGTTATCTCCATGTTCACATTTGATCCATAAAATGCCTCAATATTTTTATCAGTATTTACAATTTGCAATCCTAAAGGTATATTATATGCTTTATATGCTATTTGTTTGTAGAACTCCGATGAAAAGATATTAAGATACGTTGCTATGACTTTATAAGTAGTTGCCAAAAAAGCAATTGCACCTTTATTTGGGATATTTATCCACAATTCGCCAAAACTATAAAACCCTGTTTGATGGAGATCTCCAACATAACACGAATTGGCAAGAATAAAAGGATACCGATCTTGATTATTATAATTTTCAGGAAAATCAATATTTTGGTCAAATCCCTGACCGTAGGCATGTCCAAAAAAGGTCATCATGCTTGTTCCAGTATTTATAATATGTCTAACTGAATCGGATTGTGTAATTTGTATTGGTGCAGAACTATTTTTTAGGTAAGTTGTAACCGAAGCACCATACAGAGTATCTTCAATAATTGATTTATATCCATTAAGATAGTTTGCAAAAGTGTTTTGTTCTCCAGAATTTGCTCCTCCTCCAAAATGCATAACTCGTTTCATCCACTCTTCGGTTGGATTTGACTCATAAGCAATTATTTTATCTAAATATTGCAGAATACCTTGATTATTGCCAACACTTAAACGCCCCGTGCCAAAGACAGGATTATAAACATTCCCATCAATTCCAGCAGTTATTAAATTATCTGATGAGGGATTTCCAGCTGACGGAACAAGACAATTAGCATAATTTGTTAGGTTGTTTCTAACTGCTCTAAAATTAATAGATTTTCCAATTAAGAATAAAAAACGTGGCTTGTCGGCATAGTCATAAAATCGCCTCGAAATATTTCTAATTGCAGCAGGGTGTTTATTTATTCCGTATCCATATTGGTCGTACAAATGATTAACATCCATTAGTAAAACATTAAAAGTAGAATTTCGATATGCAGCATATTGTTGGGCTCCACTCCATAAACTTTTGTGTGTAACTATTAGGTAATTTGCATTTTGATGCTCGCCAAAATAATCTACAAATTTATTGTTTGAACTAATTTTTGTTATTCTATCAACTGATTTATAGCCAGATTGATTACAAATAAGCATTTTTCGCTGTGTATCTGTATGATTTACAAGTGCTTTAAGTGTTCCTGACGCATTGTTTACTAATATTCGTTCATGGTTTATTAAATCGTACAAATAAGTAATTGTTCCAGTATTAAAGCTCTGTATTTCGATGTAATCTTTTGTTGTTGCAAGGTTTTTTGGCAAGATAAACTCAAAATAGTCTGTGTTTTCAAAATTCCATGTATGAGGATAGTTAATATCAATATACGACACAACATTTCTATCGTTAACCTCGGGCTGGGTAATATCGTTTGACGTAAATTTAAACGACATAGACGAAACAAGTTGATTTGCTGGAATATTAAGCGTTTTACGAACAAATTCATAACCTGTGTAGGTTTCATCAATTCTTGTTTGTCCAAGGAACTCCAGTTTTAAATGATGAGGGACATTAGAAGTTGGATAATTTGCAGGTATTCCAACAGCAGCAATTTCAATTATGGCATTAGATGATGTACTGTATATTTCGGACAATTGAATTGTTTTTGTAACTGCAGCAGTTTCAGTAATTACATGATTATCAAACCAGCCTTCACCTTCTGTATAGCGATTTTGAGTTGAGCCCCAATAAAAAGTAGATGTGTAATTGTGTCTGATGTTTTTAATACAATAATCTTGAGCCGATGAAATATAGGATTCGTAATCGGTTTGGTTTACAGATGTAAGTCGTCTATTTGTGGTAGTATAATTCCAAGTTAAAAAATATGCTGATGTGTCATTATAAAAGCTGTAATCGTTATTAACCCGATTTGTAGGATTGTCAAAAAAAGCTTCGTCCTGATGTCCTCTGTTTCGTTGACCATAAAACTCAATATAACCTGCGGGATCTAAAACCCCGGAACTGGTTTGTCCATGTATATATATATATTGCTCCTCTCCTTTGTGAAAAACACTTATCCCACGAGAGTCTATCAAACTGACAGGAATCCCTGCACTTACCAATTCCGAATAAGAAACTCTATATAGTCCGTCGCTGCTTACATGAATTTTAAAATACTGCTGCTCATAGTTAATCCACTCATTACCATAATTTTGTGCATCTAAACTTGTTGGCATAGTTAGAATAAGCAAAATTGCTAGGGCGACGGATTTTAAAATTATGTTCATAGTTTAAAATTACAAAATATTGTAATACAACAGCAAGTTTAATAAAAATCTTTTTAATTATAACTTGGGTTGTCAGATTTTTTTAACAGAGCATTGGCGTTAAAATTATAACTTAGCGAAAAGATATGCGAATACAATGCAATACTTTGATTTCCAATATCCGTTAAAGCGTAATCGAGTTTAAAGCCAAAATATTTAATTCCAATACCAATATTTGGTTGCCAAGAAAAGTCATTTGTTCCGTCAAATTCGGGTATTTGCTGAAAATTATTAACTCCAGCTCGAGCAAAAACTATATTACTATATCCAATTTCAATACCCATTGAAGGATCTACGCTAATTAAGTTGGTTTTTAGTAAGGTGTTTCTTTTACCATCCGATGTAGTGTTAAGTCCTATTTCGGTATAGAGATTAAATTTTTCGGTAATATTGAAATTATATCCTGCACCAAGAATAAGTCGTGGTAGAGTAATTTCTAATCCATTTTCGGGGACTTCGTTGCCTGTTGCTTCAAAAACATCACGAAGTAATTCCTGATTAAACCTCCAAGCATTAAAAGTAGAAGTTGCATCACGCAGATTAGCACCAAAATGCCAATTTTTAATATCATACATTGCTGCAATATCAAAACCAAAGCCCCAAGCATCAGCAAAATCTCCAGCGTTTCGTCGGATAAGCTTTACGTTTCCGCCAACGCTAAGTCCATCAACAGGTAAGACACGTGCATAAGAAAATAAAAAAGCATAATCTGCTACAGAAAAAGATGATATTCGGTCGTATCGTATATTTCCATCACTATCAATTAAATCAAGTGTATTCGGAATATCATCAACACCAAATCGTATCATTGAAAGTCCTACGGCGGATTTGTTATCAATTTTATAAGCTACTCCAATAAAATCGAACTTTGCTATACCTGCAAAATACTCAGAGTGCATTGCTCCGATTTCGATTTGTTTTTCGAGTTTTGTTAATCCGGCGGGATTCCAATAAACAGAACTAATATCATCTACCGACGCAACAACAGAATTTCCCATTGCTAAGGCTCTGCCGCCAATACCAATTGCCAAAAACTCGTTACTGTATTTAGGAGCAACCTGAGCGAATAAAGAATTTGCTGCAAATATTATAATTATTATTACTTTTGTTTTCAAGTTCATAAGTTAATAAGTTACCATATAACAAAATAACAACAATTATTGTTAATTATTGTTAATGAAAATGTTTTTTTTATAATAAAATGAAAATTAGACAAGTAATACCATCAGCGATAACGGCTTTGAATCTAATTTCTGGTTCTTTAGCAATTATTTTTGCTTTCAAAGGAGATATTGAAATAGCATGTTTGTTAGTGATTTTATCTAGCATTTTTGATTTTTTTGATGGTTTTGCAGCACGTGTTTTAAAAGCAGTCTCTGAATTTGGAAAACAATTAGATTCGTTAGCAGATCTGATAAGTTTTGGTTTTGCTCCAACAGCAATATTTTATAAGCTTTTTTTGATTAAAAATAATAGTGAGACATTTTTGGCGTTTTCGGCACTACTACTTGTAGTTTTTGCTGCATTAAGACTTGCAAAATTCAACATTGACTCTGAACAAAAACATGAATTTAAAGGTTTACCAACTCCTGCAATGGCTTTATTTATTATTTCGATATCGTATTTTTCTTTTAACAATAACAGTCCAATTTCAGAATTTCTCTTATCTCCTTATAGTTTTGTTGCCATAAATATCGTATTATCGTTGTTAATGGTTTCGAACATTAAGTTGATGTCTCTTAAACTTAAAACTTTTAAGCTTAAAGAAGTTGCTTGGCAACTAGCATTAGTTTTGGGAGGTGTAATTTTGTTAATAATATTTAATTTTTTAGGGATAGGGTTGGCAATAATTTTATATCTTGCCCTCTCATTTTTGAAACAAATTTTGACAATTAAAAAACAGTAATAAAATGAAATTTATCGCACAAGTTAATGTAATGCCGCTTAAAGCACTATTAGATCCACAAGGAAAAGCCGTAATGAGCAGCGCAAAAAGAACGAGTTTTAACACAATTTCGAGTGTTCGTATTGGAAAACACATTGATGTCGAACTAGAGGCAAAAGACAAAGCCGAAGCAGCAAGTATAGTGGATGATTTATGTAAAAAAATCCTTTCAAATCCAATAATTGAGTCTTACGAATTTAATATTTTTGAAATTTAAAAATATTTTTGCACAATTATAATTTAGGTTGTATATTTGCATTCTCAAAATGGTGATTGTAGCTCAGCTGGTTAGAGCACCGGATTGTGGTTCCGGGGGTCGTGGGTTCGAACCCCATCTTTCACCCAACAAAAAAAGCCTCGCATTGCGAGGCTTTTTTTGGAATAAACGAGTTTGTTATAGCTTTATAAAATCAGAACTCTTGACCCTATCTTTATAATTCAGGTAGTTACCTTTATTCTTTCGTAAAATAAAATTGTCGTATTTTTATGTTAAAATACAGAACATTAAAAACTATGTCAAATTTAAGTTCTAGGATACCGCATAAACCGTTAAATGATCTAAATACGGGAAAATAAATTCAAATACATTCACCAACGGTTTATACAATAATGATTTGTTAAATAACTCTGGTGCGAATAATCCTATTTTATTATTTAGTTGCAGAATGAGGAAAAATAGCCCTCCTAATATAAGTGCTGTCTTTAACAATGAGAAAACAATACCACCAATTTTATTTAGCCAGTTTAATTTGATAACTTTTATAAATCTGTCTAATATTTTAGAAAAGACTAATACAAGTACAACTATTGCTACAAAAATTACTGCAAAAGAAATAATAGGAATAAACTTTGAGCTAATACTAGTGTTATTTATTAAAATCGTGTTTACTAAATCAGAAAATCTTATAGCAATAAACATTCCAGCTATCAAAGCAACCAAACTACCAAGTTCTTTGATGAGTCCGTTTTTATATCCCTTATAGCCAAAATAGCAAATTATAATGGCAAGAATAACATCAAAAATGCTCATAAAATAAATTTTTTGTTAAAAATAGTTTTTTTTTGTTAATTTGTACTTATATGTCAATGATAAATTCAATAGTAAGTCTGATAAATTATAGCAGACTAGCACAAATCGATTATTTTCGAAAAAATCCAGTCGAAGTACAGGAGGGAGTTTTACAATACCTTATTGATTTTGCTAAAGACACCGAATTTGGAAAAGAATTTGACTTTAGCAATATCCGTTCTCATCACGAATTTTCCTCGAAAGTTCCAGTTTTTGATTATGACACATTTAAGCCATATATTGAAAAACTTATGAATGGGGAGCAAAATATTACTTGGCCTACCGAGATTAAATGGTTTGCAAAATCAAGTGGCACAACTTCAGACCGAAGTAAGTTTATTCCTATTAGTAAAGAATCTCTCGAAGATTGCCATTTTAGAAGTGGAAAGGATATTTACTTTATTTATGCTGACAAATATCCAGAAACTGGCGTTTTTACGGGTAAAACCCTTGCTATCGGGGGTAGTACTAACATTAATGTAAATAGCGAAAATTCATACTATGGTGATCTGTCTGCCGTATTAATTAAAAATCTTCCTTTTTGGACATATTTTCATCGACTTCCAAAAGAAGAAATATCGCTAATTGAAGAATGGGACGAAAAACTTGATCGAATTATTCATACTACAACAAATAAAAATGTAACAGGTTTGCTTGGAGTTCCTTCTTGGCTGTTGGTGTTGCTAAATAGAGTTCTTGATTTTACGGGTAAAAAAAACATTTTAGAAGTGTGGCCTAATCTTGAGTTGTATGTTCATGGTGGAGTAAGTTTTATGCCTTATCAAAGTATGTTTCATGAGTTAATCCCTTCTGATAAGATGACCTACCTCGAAACCTATAATGCTAGTGAAGGTTTTTTTGGAATTCAAGATGAATTTGAACTAAGAAAAAACGAAATGCTGCTTATGCTCGATTATGGTATTTATTATGAATTTATTGAGTTATCAGATTATTTGTCCGAAAAAATGAAGGCAATTCCATTGTCGGAGATTAAAACAGATGTCAATTATGCAATGCTGATTTCAACAAACGGTGGACTATGGAGATATTTGATAGGTGATACTGTAATGTTTAAATCTCGAAATCCGTATAAATTTATTATTACTGGTAGAACACGACATTTTATTAATGCTTTTGGAGAGGAATTGATTATAGATAACGCTCAAAATGCTATAATTTACGCTTGCGAAAAAACTGGTGCGAAAGTTAGAGAATTTACGGCAGCACCATTGTTTTTAGAAAAACATCCTCAAGGTGTGCACGAATGGTTATTTGAGTTTATTGTCAAGCCTAATAATATGAGTTTTTTTATGGAGCATCTTGATACTAAACTTAGAGAAATAAATTCTGATTATGATGCAAAAAGATATAAAGATATTACTATTGGGTTTCCTCGACATCATGTACTTAAAGAAGGAACTTTTTACCAATGGCTCAAAAACAAAGGGAAACTCGGAGGACAAAACAAAATACCACGATTGTCTAGCACTCGTGAATACGTTGAGCAGTTATTCACGATTGATTTAAAAAAGGATTTGTAAATTTGAGTCCCATAGTTTTTGAGCGATAAATATCAAAATTTTTGACCTCATCTCTATAATTCAAGTAGTTATCTTTATTTGTTTGTTGTAAAATAAAATTGTTGTGTTTTTATATTGAAATTGCGAATTGAAAACAACTGATTTTATAAAATTGTGATAGTAATAATTAGAAAAATCAGGAGTTCTGAATATGTTTTTAATCGATCGCAATAAAAAACATTTCTGTATCGCCAAACCTAAGTGACATTACTTTGTTTGTTAACTCTGTGATTTTGAACACATTAGAGCCTAAAGTTAAATATTGAGCATCTACACTCATTTCCCATTCTGCCGTAACAGTATCATTATTAGGGTAAATCTTTGTTAGAACTCCAGATTCTTCAAAAACATATACAGCTTGAATGATTTCCAAAGTACTGTTTTGCGAATAATCAACATAAGTATTAACTTTCCAAGAATTGTTGATAAGTTTGCGTTGAGAAGCATTATAAACATAGGTATCCGTACACGAAAACACAAACAATGAGATAAGTACCGAAATAATTAATATTTTAATTCTCATTAAATAGCTCGTTAAATTTTAATGATACGTTAGCTCTAACACCTCTTGGGGTGTGAACAAGATTGCAACACTCATTATAATAATCGTGTTGGAAAATTAATATCCAATTATTTTTTTCGGCTTCTTTAAGTATTTCTTGTTTTTCGTTTATGCTTGTTAATGGATAAAGATCATAAGCAGATACCCATGATAGCGGTATTGAAGCAACGGCTGGAATAAGGTCCCCAGCAAAAAACAAAGTTTTATCTTTATATTTTATGACTGGAAGCATTAATCCAGGTGTGTGTCCATTGAAAAACCTTAGGTTTATATTTGGAGTTACATAAAGCTCTTGTTTTACAAGCCTTAGTTTTTTAGTGTTAGCTAAAAATTCAAATTTATCGGAAACATACGAAGATTTTTCTCTGTAGTTTGGATTAATAGCGTTTTCCCATTGGGTTTGTGATATATAATAATTAGCATTTGGAAAAACGCTTATTTCTTTTTTTGTTAAAGGATCAATCTTAGTTGTTCCCCCACAATGGTCAAAGTGTAGATGTGTAAGCACAACATCACTAACATCTTTAGGGTCAAACCCTAGTTTTTTAATGTTTGTTTCTAAATTTTCTGCAAAATCAACAAAATATCCGTCTTGAGAACCGCTTTCGTTTTTTTCGCCAATGCCATTATCAATAAGAATAAGACGACCACTTTCTTTTATTAGGATTGATCTACAAGCAGCATTACACATGTTGTTTTTATCGGCAGGATATTTCTTTTCCCAAAAGGTTTTAGGAATTATTCCAAAAAATGCTCCTCCATCAATCTTAAACTTTGGCGTTTCTAATAAAAATAATTTCATTTTAAAAAATAATTTTTATCAAAAATACGATATTTATTAATATATAGTCTCAATTTTTCTAATTTTGCATTAAATTATATTAATATGACTGAAATGAATGAGATAAAACAAAAAAAGAAGGACACAACCACTAAAGTGCTAATTGCATTAGTGTCATTGATGCTTGTGGCTATTGCGGTAATGGGATATATGTTACACGATCTTTCAAAAAGAAATCAAACAGTTATTGTTAAAAGCCAAGAGGTTACAAAAGAAAAAGACAATCTCAAGGCAGAACTTAATTTGTTGTATGACGATTATAGCCTTCTTGAAACATCTAATGATAGCCTTAACTCTGAAATACAAATGGAAAAAGAACATATAATGTCATTAATCGAAGAGCTTGAAAATGTAAAAAACTACAGTTACAGTATCCAAAAAAAATACGAAAACGAGTTAACATCATTACGTTCCATAATGCGCCATTATGTTTATCAGATTGATAGTCTCGACCAAATGAATAAAATACTAATAGCTGAAAACATTCAGGTTAAACAAGACCATAGCAGGATAAAAACAGAAATGGATGGAGTTGTGGAAAAAAACACTGAACTTGAAACCACAATAGAGGTTGCAAGTATTATAAAGACTTCAAACATACAAATTGGGTTTTTAAATCGCAGAGGCAAAGAAACCGAAAAATCAAGTAGAATAGAAAAGATAAAGGTTTCATTTAATCTTGTTGGCAATGATCTTGCAGAGGCAGGGCCTAGACGGGTTTATCTGAGAGTTGTTCGTCCTGATGGTTACACTATGACTAAAGGAGGAACTTTTGAGTTTAGAGAAAAACAAATTGCATACTCGGCATATAGAGATATTATTTACAATAATAAAGACCTTGCGGTTGTAATATTTTATGATATCGAAGAAGTTGTCCTGCTTGGGAAATATACAGTAGAACTTTATATGGGAGTAGAAAAAATAGGCCAAAGTAATTTTAGTATCGAGAAATAAAAAAAGTATGCAATATAATAGCATGTTTTTAGAAATGTTGATGCCTTCAATAGAAAGACATGCCGACTATGGTCAATTTATTGTTCTTGCTGCCTCAATGTTATTGCTTATTATTTATATTAACATTAAGATTTTTTTTCCAAAGTATTATAATCACTTGTTTTTTATTGCATTTAAGCAAGACATCCCAAGAGTGGCTTATAGCGAAACAAATTCTAACGTAAAACAAGCAGATTTATTTATAATAATAGCCGCTGCAATAAGCATAGGTAGTGCAATTTATGCCGTATTTAGATATAATCCATATAACACAATAATTTTATCAGATTCAAAAACAATTCTGGAGTTTTCTTTTATTACTTTAGGCGTTATTGTAATAATGTTGCTAAAATACCTAAGCTATAATTATATTGCATGGTTATTTGATATGCAGACACAAACGAAAGCTTATTTAAGTAGTTTTTTTTACTCATTAAGATTAGCAGGACTAATTGTTTTTCCTGTTTTTACACTTATTCCATTTGTTGGAGGTATGCTGCTTAATGTGTTGATAGTTATAGTTTTAGTAATCGTAGGTATAGTGTTCCTTTATAATATATTTACTTTCTTCAGACAATCTTTTAAAATTAAATTTTTTAATCATTACTCTATTTTGTACTTTTGCATTTTTGAAATATTACCTTTTATAGTATTGATAAAACTATTAGGGAGATTTTAAATAATTTGTTAACTAAAAAACTTTTGAGAATGAAAATTAAAAGCATTCTTGTTTCGCAACCTAAACCGGCGACTGAAAAATCTCCATATTTTGATTTGGCGAAAAAATATAATTTAAAAATTGATTTTCGTCCATTTGTACAAGTAGAAGGTGTTTCAATGAAAGAATTTAGGTGTTGTAAAGTTGATGTTGCTCAACATTCTGCTATTATTTTTAATAGCAGAACTGCAATAGACCATTTTTTTAGGATATGCGAAGAAATGAAAGTGGCTATTAATGATGCTTGGAAATATTTCTGCATATCAGAATCTATTGCTTTTTACTTACAAAAGTATGTGGTGTATCGTAAAAGAAAAATATTTTGTGGTAATGGCACTTTTGATGATTTATTAGAATTAATTAAAAAAAATCCTGACGAAAAGTTTATTGTTCCATTGAGTGATATTCATAAACAAGAAATCCCTAGCAAACTTACAAAAGCAAATATCGACTTTACAAAAGCGATTCTTTACCGTACTGTTAGTGCCGATTTGTCAGACCTTAAAGATGTTAATTATGACATCTTGGTGTTTTTTAGTCCTGCTGGTGTAGCATCTCTTTTGCAAAACTTTCCCGAATTCCATCAAAACGGAACAAGAATTGCGACTTTTGGGCCAGCTACTGCAAATGCTGTGGAAACACATAGCTTACGCTTAGACATCCAAGCTCCAGCTACTAAAGCTCCTTCAATGACTGCTGCTTTAGAACAATATATAAAAGCTCAAAAGTAGTTAGAGGTTTTAACTTATGTTGCAAAACCGAAATAATAAACTTAACCGAAAGTATTTTTTAAAACATAAACTCGAAATACAAAACTTATTCGAGAAAGGTATGCGTTTTTCTAACGCTCCAATTAAGATTGTTTATTTAGTTAAAGAAAATAATAATCATATAGGTATTAAGCTTTTTCTTTCTGTCCCTAAAAAGCAAATTAACAAAGCATGCGACCGAAACCTTATAAAAAGAAGAATCAAAGAATCAATAAGGTTAAATCTGTCCGAATTAAAACAATTATGTACTGATAAAAAAATTGAAATTCACATCGGATTTGTCTATTATTCAAATAAGATAGAAGATTACAATATAATTGACAATAAAATAGTTTTATCTTTACAAAATATTTATTCAAATTTATTGAATCTATGAAAAAAACTAATAAACTAAAGAACATAAGTAGTCGTTATACTGCAACGTTTCTAGTGCTTTTTATGTTTTTGTTAATGTCTTTTACCTTAAGTAGAGACGCAAAAAATAATGATGATAGTTTTGAAACTGTCAAAAACCTAGATGTTTTTTATTCTCTTTATAAAGAATTAAATCTTTATTACGTTGATCCTATTATTCCTGGTGACATAATTAAAACAGGAATCGATGCGATGCTAAAAAGTTTAGATCCATATACTGTTTATATTCCTGAATCAAAAATTGAAGATATTAAATTTATGACAACTGGGCAATACGGCGGCATAGGTGCAGTAATTCGCAAACGTGAGGAATATACAATTATTTATCAACCTTATGAAGATAGTCCAGCAGCTATAGCTGGTCTCGAAGCTGGAGATATTATATTAAAGATTGACGGGAGATCTGTCCAAAACATGTCCTCAGAGCAAGTGTCAGAACTGTTAAGGGGAGAACCCGACACAAAAGTATTGTTAAGTATAAAAACATTAGGAAAAGATAAACCAATTGAAATCGAAGTTATTAGGCAAGAAATTAAAAGAAATTCTGTGCCATACTACGGAATAATAGGCGACAATAATACTGGATATATTGCTCTCAGTAGTTTTACAAACACAGCAGCCTCCGAAGTTAAAGATGCTTTTGTGGACTTGAAAAAAGAACACGATATTAAATCTTTAGTGCTTGATTTAAGAGGTAATCCTGGCGGACTTTTAATTGAAGCGGTTAAAATATGTAATTTATTTGTAAATAAAGGAGAATTAATTGTTAGTACTAAAGGTAAGGTGGCTCAATGGGATAAAGAGTATAAAGCTAGTGCAGAACCATTAGATGCTGAAATAAAACTTGTGGTAATTGTAAATAGATCATCGGCTTCTGCCTCCGAAATTGTTGCTGGTTGTATTCAAGACCTCGACAGAGGTGTTGTTATTGGTCAAAGAACTTTTGGTAAAGGATTAGTGCAAACTACACGAGACCTCAGTTATAATGGCATATTAAAAGTTACAACCGCCAAATATTATATCCCAAGTGGTCGATGTATTCAAGCTTTAGATTACGCTCACCGTAACGATGACGGTAGTGTTGGAACTATTCCAGATTCTATTATTTCGGAGTTCTCCACAAAAAATGGACGAAAAGTTTTTGATGGAGGTGGTGTTAGCCCAGATATTGATGTTGAAATAGAAAAACTTAGCATGATAACATCAAGCCTAATTGTAAAAGATATAATTTTCGATTATGCAAATTATTATAAATTTAAAAACAGCCAAATTGCCCCTGTTGAGGATTTTGTTTTCACTGATAAAGATTTTGAAAACTTTATGGAATTTATTAAAGATAAAGAATTTGATTATAAAACGAAAACAGAAGAGACTCTTAATCAACTAATTGAATCATCTAAAGAAGAAAAATATTTTGCCGTTGCCGAACAAGAACTTGAAACTCTTACAAAAAAATTCGCTCACGATAAGGACAAAGACCTTAGATTATTTAAAGAAGAAATTAAAGAAATGTTGAGCCAAGAAATCATTGTAAAATATTATTATGAAAAGGGCGGAATAATTTACGGAGTTAAAAATGATACTGAAATTAAAAAAGCCATGAATATTTTACAGGATCTGCAAAAATATAATGGAATGTTAAAACCACAAAATTGAAATTAGCATGAACGAAATTGTATTAAGCGGAATAAGATCGACTGGTAATTTACATTTAGGAAATTATCTTGGAGCAGTGCAAAACTTTGTTAAAATGCAACATGCAGGTAATTGTTATTTTTTTATTGCCGATTATCATTCATTAACCACTCATCCTACTCCTGAAGACCATCATAAAAGCGTTAAACAAGTTTTGGTTGAGTATCTTGCCGCAGGTATTGATCCCGAAATATCAACTTTATATATTCAGAGCGATGTTCCGGAAATTTCAGAATTATTCTTACTCTTAAATATGAATGCATATCTCGGTGAGTTGGAACGCACAACATCATTTAAAGATAAAGCTCGTAAACAACCCGAAAACGTTAATGCTGGTCTTTTGACATATCCTGTTTTAATGGCGGCAGATATTTTAATTCATCATGCCGATAAAGTCCCTGTAGGAAAAGATCAAGAGCAAAATCTTGAAATGGCACGTAAGTTTGCTCGTAGATATAATAATATGTATGGAGTTGATTATTTTAAAGAACCTGTTGCATATAATTTTGATAAAGAGCTGATTAAAATACCCGGACTTGACGGAACAGGAAAAATGGGAAAATCGGAAGGAAATGGAATTTTTCTTGCTGACGATGAGAAAACTATTCGCAAAAAAATTATGCGTGCAGTTACTGATAGCGGTCCAACAATCGAAAACTCCAAAATGTCAGAATCGGTTAATAATCTTTTTACAATATTAAAGATTGTGTCAAGTGCTGACACTGTCGAGTTTTTTACAGGAAAATATAAAACTTGTGAAATAAGATATGGCGATCTTAAAAAACAACTTGCAGAAGATGTTATAAAAATCATTGCTCCTATTAACAGTAGGATTAAGGACATTTACTCTAATGATGAGTATTTGAGCAGAGTTGCACGAATGGGTGCTGAAAAAGCCCGCACAAGTGCTGCAAAAACCTTAAAGGAAGTAAGAGAGATAATAGGTATTAGAAAGTTTTATTAAAAATTGTTAATCAGCTAATTATCAATTGAATTGGTTTTTTATGATTTTAAAGGTTTTAACTTCTTTGCTATTTTTATACTCAACTATTTTTTTAAGTGTCAACTTTTACTGCAACTTCTTTCAACCTCCTAAGGGTTTGTCAAATAATAAAGTATGCAGAATTGACGAAGCTATTTTGTTGTTTTTCGAGACGCAAAATTCAGCTAATAGCTTGCTCGCTTCGATAATAACTCAGTGCAGCGCTTTGCTAATTTTACAACAAAGAAAAACGGCAAAAGAGCAAGTCAAAATGCTTAGTTTAATGTTTGACAATCCCTAAGTGGCATGATGGAAATGAATTACGAACATCAGATGATGGACATGATAACAGAACATCCTGAAGTGATGAAGATGTGCATGCAGAAAATGAAAGAAAAAGGTATGATGCAATCCGGTGAAAAAATGATAAACCCAGATAAGAAATCAAATCATAATCATTAAAATTTAGTAATTATTTAGGTGGGGCAAATTGTTTATAATCAGCACCATAACCTCATTATTCACTTTGCTTTTCTAAATGTTCAAAATCTTATTCACCTGATTTCTAAGGCTTTGTGAACTTTGTGGTTAGATAATTGTTTGTTTATTAGAGCATTAGGTACACCTAATAATTACAAAATTTATCAAATATGAAATATTACATTAATAAAACAATTACAGCAAATTTTGAACAAGCGATAGAGCTTGTAACAGAAGCATTAAAAACAGAAGGTTTTGGAGTACTCACAGAAATTGATATTCAACAAACACTTAAAGAAAAACTTAATGTTGATTTCAGAAAATACAAAATACTCGGGGCTTGCAACCCGCCCAAAGCGTATGAGGCACTGCAGGCCGAAAACAAAATTGGCACAATGCTACCATGCAATGTTATTGTACAGGAGTTAGACGATGGCAAAACTGAAGTGGCTGCCGTTGACCCTGTGGCCTCTATGCAGTCGGTTGACAATAAAGAGCTTGCAGATATTACCAGAGAGATTAAGGCAAAGCTTCAGCGGGTTATAGCATCTTTATAATTGAAACTAAAACAGAAAGGAGTTAAAAATGCATGGATTTGATGGAATGGGTTTTGGTATGGGTTGGTGGTGGATAATAGGTATTATACTTGTCGCTGCCATAGTTTGGGGTATTGTCCGTACACTTGGTCAAAACAATAAAACAAATAACACAGCCAATCAAAAGTCGGCACTTGATATTCTTAACGAAAGATATGCTCGGGGCGAAATTGATAAGGATGAATACGAAATAAAAAAAAGAGGGCTTAAAAAATAATTTAAACTTTGCGACATGGAAAATATAACTCATAACAAATACTTCTGCCCCATGAAATGTGAGGGCGACAAGGTGTATGACAAGCCAGACAACTGCCCAGTTTGCAACATGCACTTGGTACCAGTTGGAGATGAAATTCATAAGCATGAACCCCACCAACACGGCGAGCATAAGCATAATGCTGAAAACCAGCATCAGAGAAAGCAAACACATGAGCATACTAATCATATCTATTCGGGAAGTGGCGGAAAGTACTACTGCCCCATGCACTGCGAAGGTGATAAAACGTACGATAAACCAGGCGATTGCCCAGCTTGCGGAATGCACCTAAAAAAAGAAGAGACAAAGCTGATTCCGGGTAGTGAGCAAACCATTTATACTTGCCCGATGCACCCAGAAGTAAAACAGGACCATCCGGGCAGTTGTCCGAAATGCGGAATGGATTTGGTTTCTGAAAAAGGAGAAGAAACCAGTGAGGAAGAAAAAGCCTACAAGAAAATGTCCAAAAAATTCTGGGTAGCTCTAGGACTCAGTATTCCAGTTTTCATTATTGCCATGTCAGATTTTTTTCCATTCCTTAAATTAGACGAAGTAGCACCCCGTAAAGTATGGGGTTGGATTGAATTTGCATTAGCCACGCCAGTTGTTTTATATTCAAGCGGGGACTTTTTTAAACGCGGATGGAGTTCCATTCGGCGCTGGTCACCCAACATGTGGACATTAATATCAATGGGTGTTGGTGCTGCTTATCTTTTTAGTGTTTTTGCACTTCTTGTACCTTCTGCTTTTCCTTCCCAATTTATGGATGAAAACGGAAATGTACACCTTTATTTCGAAGCTGCTGCCGTAATATTAACATTAGTATTGTTAGGACAGGTACTCGAACTCCGTGCTCACAGCAGAACAAATTCGGCAATAAAAGCCTTGCTGGGATTGGTTCCCCCCGTAGCACGGGTTATCCGCAATGGCGAAGAAACCGAAGTTTCTCTGGAAGATGTGAATATTGGTGATATTTTAAAAGTGAAGCCCGGCGAAAAAATTCCTGTCGACGGTAGTATTTATAAAGGCGAGGCGGTAATTGACGAAAGTATGATAACTGGTGAACCCATTCCGGTTGAAAAATCATTAGGCGATAAAGTAACAGGTGGAACCATCAACGGGAAAACAGCCTTTGAAATGAAAGCCGAAAAAGTTGGTAGCGATACCTTACTTGCACAAATTATTGAAATGGTAAACACTGCCAGTCGTTCACGTGCACCCATTCAGAAACTGGCAGACACTGTTGCAAAATACTTTGTGCAAATCGTTATCTCAATCTCTATTATCACCTTTACAGTTTGGGCAATCTGGGGACCGGAACCGGCTTATGTTTATGCGTTTGTAAATGCAGTGGCAGTATTGATTATTGCTTGTCCGTGTGCATTGGGACTTGCAACTCCTATGTCGATTATGGTAGGTTCGGGACGGATGGCACAGGCTGGTGTACTGGTAAAAGATGCCCGTGCTATTGAAGAAATGAATAAAGTTGATATTCTTATTGTTGATAAAACAGGCACACTAACCGAAGGAAAACCCAGCCTTAAAAATTATCAATCTTTTGGCTCAATGCCCGATGATGAGATTTTGAAACTGGCTGCCTCAATCGATGCGAATAGCGAGCATCCACTTGCCGATGCCATTGTTGCCGGCGCAAAAGAAAGAAACATGGAACTGATAAAAATGGACAAATTTGAATCGGTTACAGGAAAAGGGGTCGAGGCAATTTATAAAGGGAAAAAGATTGCTTTGGGAAACCAAAAACTGGTTGATGAATTTCAGGCAAACCTGAATGAAAACGATAAAGAAATTGTTAAAAAATGGCAATTGAAAGCCCAAACGGTTATGTATCTGCTAATTGACAACAAAGTAGAAGGTATTATAACGGTTTCAGATAGAATTAAAGAAAGTTCGGAAAAGGCCATTCATGAGTTGCAAAAAATGGGTATAAAAGTACACATGCTCACTGGCGACAATCAATATACAGCCAAAGCCGTCGCCACAGAACTTGGATTGGATGGTTATCAAGCCGACTGCTTGCCTAACGATAAATACAAAAAGGTAAAAGAATTACAGGAACAAGGTCACATTGTAGCCATGGCTGGCGATGGCATTAACGATGCCCCAGCACTTGAACAGGCCAATGTAGGTATCGCCATGGGAACAGGCACCGACATCGCCATGCAGAGTGCTGAAATCACTCTGATAAAAGGAGATTTAAACGGCATTGTCCGTGCACGCAAGCTGAGCCATAAAGTTATGCGAAATATCAAACAGAATTTGTTCTTTGCTTTTGTTTATAATGCACTGGGCATTCCAGTTGCCGCTGGAATACTGTTCCCGTTTTTTGGAATTTTACTAAGCCCGATTATCGCTGCCGCCGCTATGAGTTTTAGTTCAGTTTCAGTTATTTCTAATGCTTTACGGTTAAGAAAAGCTTAGTTTAATTAATAGACTTTTCGGAGGACCTCATAAAAAAAGGAAAAGGAGTTATAATATGAAATATTACATAATCGCAATTATAAGCACATTATGCATTTCGCAAATCGCATTTGCACAAGTAGGTACAAACGGCGATGACAGAAATGAAGAAGGAAGGCCTGTTAGGGTATATAACCTTACCATTGAACAAAATAAAATGACACTTGGTGGTGTTTCAGCAAAAGCTATGTCCATAAATGGAAGCATTCCTGGTCCTGTGCTTGAGTTTAATGAAGGAGACCTAGCTATAATTAACGTGACCAATAAAATGGATGTCGAAACATCGGTGCATTGGCACGGGCTAATTCTTCCAAATTTTTATGATGGTGTTCCATATTTAACTACGCCACCAATAAAACCAAATACAACATTTCAATATAGAATTCCTATCAACCAATCAGGTACGTATTGGTATCACTCTCATACTATGTTGCAAGAACAGAAGGGAGTTTATGGTTCAATAGTTATTCAGCCAAAAGAAAAAACTCTGGAATATGATAAAGATTTGGTAGTGGTTTTATCGGACTGGACAAATGAAAAACCAATGAACGTGTTGCGTAATCTTAAAAGAGGAAACGAATGGTATCAAGTTAAAAAAGGAACAGCAGTTCCATTGAGCAGGGCTATTGTGCAAGGTGCTTTTGGAGCACAACTTAAAATGTGGCGCGACCGGATGGAAGGTGCAGATATAGCAGATATTTATTATCCAGCTTTTTTAAGCAATGGAAAAAAACAGGTTGAATATCCTGATTTAGAACCCGGTAAAAAAGTCAGGCTGCGTTTTATAAATGCTTCTGCTTCTTCTTATTACTGGATGGATTTTGGTGCAGGCAATCCAATGATAGTTGCAAGCGATGGGGTTGATGTTGAGCCTGTGTACAAAAACAGATTTTTATTTGCCATTGCAGAAACTTACGATATTATTGTAACTATCCCGGAAGGTAAACTCGAAATTATTGCCACGGCACAAGATGGCTCAGGTTACACCACCATTCATCTGGGTAGTGGGAAATTATATGCCGCACAGATAATTGATAAACCCGACAAAGTAGCTATGATGAAGCAAATGGCAAAAATGGATATGAAGATGGGGGCTCCTGCACTAATAGGCAATAAAAAGAAGAAAACACCGGAATTCCTGAAGAAGAAATATGGTATGAAAATGAATATGGACCATGCCCAAACGAACATCTCGACAAGCTCGATGCCTCGCAATGAAAAAAAGGAAAATATGCCAATGGATGATGAGATGGATATGGAAGATATGAGCCATAATACTATGCAGAACATTGACACTACCAGAGATTTTTCTCACAATGAACGCATGACATATTTTAACTATGATTTTCTTAAAGCAAAAGATAAAACATCTTATAAGCCGGATATACCAGTAAACAAATTGCTTTTAAACCTGACAGGCAACATGAACCGTTACGTGTGGAGTTTGAACGGAATACCACTTTCAGAAGCTGACAAAATAAAAATCAATAGCGGTGAAATTACCCGGATAACACTTAACAATCTCACTATGATGCATCACCCTATGCACCTTCACGGTCATTATTTTAGGGTTATTAATGAAAGTGGGGAACGCTCACCATTAAAACATACCGTAAATGTACCACCAATGCAAGAAGTAACCATTGAGTTTTATAATGAAGAATATGGCGATTGGTTCTTCCATTGTCACGTACTTTACCACATGATGGGTGGTATGGCACGCGTATTTAGTTACGATACGCCAAGAGATGAACGTATGAAAGATTTTCCCGTACAGGAACTCATAAATGAAACAGACCACTATTTTTCCTGGGGATTGGCTGAATTAGGTTCTAATTTTTCTGAATTAAGCCTTACTTCAAGTAATATTCGCAATGAATTTAATTTAATTATAGAAACTGACTATAATCAAAATTCAGAAGTTGAACTTAGCTATAACAGATACTTAAATGATTGGGTACGAATTTATGCGGGTGTCAATTCAGAAAATAAAATCCCCGACTCTTACGATGAATTTAACACCGTTGGGTTAGTAGGTATAAAATATTTCACACCATACATGTTCAATGTTGATGTGAGTATTGACCATCAACTTCGCCCCAGAGTTCGTGTTAATAAAGAAATTCTATTGTTCCCGCGATTTTTCATAGAAGGAGAATACAAATATCGAGCAGATTTTGGTTGGGTCAATAATTTAGAAGATAACACAAGCTTTGAAGGAGAAAGTGAATGGCTCATTAGATCCTCATATATAGTATCCCGTAATTTTTCCATCCAAGCCAATTACAATAGCAATTATGGATGGGGTGGCGGCTTAACTGTCAGATTTTAATGAAATTTACCGCCGCCGCCTACAGTCGTAAGTCGTAGTCGGTCCTGCCGGTAAAAATTAATATAGAGAACCTTTCATATTACTCATACTTAGTTCAGTGTAAACCCAGCTGTTTACCTATTTGGCAGCTCTATAAAATATAAAAATGATAAAAGCATGTAAATAGCTTAGAAACTTTTTGATAGACACAAAAAAATGGGGCTAAAACCGCCCCAAATTTAATTTGAATGTAATTTTATCATCATTCAATTTCACTCAGTGAATATTTATTATTAAGATGTTTCATGTCTAGTCCAACTTTTTTATTCAGGAGTCTGGCATAAACTTGAGCAAATAATTGGTGTAAAACGCTTTTTGGAAAATATTGGAATCGAAAATCATTGACGTAATTCCGTTTTATTTGAAATTATAATTAATGAAAACCCTCTCCAAAAGTAAACCAATTAGTTTACTTTTGTTAAGTAATACATGCAAAAACAAAAAAATGAGAAATCAGAAACAACTTTTAATAGAACAGCTTGACAATAAATTAAAGCCGTTTTCAGACGCTAAAACTACTATTGTACCAGATTCTGGTTGGATAAAGACTATAAGGACTACAATTAATATGACCTTAGAACAATTGGGGGGAAATTAAACATTACTAAAAAGTCAAGAATACTAGCCAAGAAGATCATATTACGAACAAATCATAATATGTTGTTAGAGAATCAACAAATTAGCCAAGAAAAATTAGAATCTGCGATTGAAGATCTTGCAAATGAAATAAAAACAGGGTTAAGAAAAACAATATGGGACTAGAATTCAAGTACATAGATGGGCAAACTCCTTTAAACCTGATAGTTATTCCATTACAAAAGTATAAATAGAGTAAATAAATTTAAAGTTTTTTTAAATTTATTTTTATTTGTTAATAATCTAATTATTGTTTTACTTATTTTTTCCAAGAAAAAGCATTATTACCCTTACATCTGACCATAAAACTAATTTTACCCCTGCAAAACTAAAATTACCTTAAAAAATATAAAGAAAAACCCTTAAAAACACAATCTTTAAGAGTAGTTTCCTAAAACAAAAAAGCCCTGATTTTCATTAAAAATCAGGGGTTTTTTGTTTGTTTGCTTTCGCAATCTGTTGTCCGACAAGGATTCGAACCTTGGCTGTATGTACCAAAAACACAAGTGCTACCATTACACCATCGGACAAAGAACTTTTGAGAATGCAAAAATAGAATAAATATCTTACTTTCAAAAAAATATTGCTAAAAAAACAACATTTTTGTTTTTTTAACTTATATAGAGTCTGCAAGCACTGAGTTTATGAGCTTACTTCGGCAGGCTTACTTCGTCTGGCTCAGCACATCGCAGCACAGCTTAAACTCCTTGTTTTTAAGTGTTTGATAATTCGACAAGCTCACTTCGGCAGGTGCATCGCATCACAAGTAAGAAAACGTCAAAGACAAGGCTTTGGAAGTGTTGAAAATCAAGGCGTTTGCTCCGTCAACTGACGGATAACTGTTTTCAACACGAGAGTAACGAAGAAATAAGCGAAGCGATTCACGAACCTTTAGCTCACGAGTTTTGACGAGTAATATCCATAATATAATAAATACTTATGAGTAATTTGGCGTTTTAGCTGTGCTGAGCTCGTAAACTCGGTTCTTGCAAAGACTATATAAATATTAGTTGTGTAATAATATAAATTGGTAACAGTACAATTAGAGAGAATTTTATCATATAACCAAAGAAACTTGGCATATTGATTTTATTTTCTTCTGCAATTGCTTTTACCATAAAGTTTGGTCCGTTGCCTATATATGTCATAGCACCAAAGAAAACAGCTCCTAAACTAACAGCAGTAAGCAATATTTCGGGAACTCCTGCCACAAATCCATCTCCAATTATAGGTACGCTACCGGGATTCATGCCTATGGCTAAATTATGGAAAGAAACAGCAGTTGGAGCATTATCCAAGAAAGCACTTAAACTTCCTGTTGCATAATAAAAATGCTCTGGCGTTGTGATACCAAATGACGCGGCGTTCGCCGATAAATAGAGCAATGCTGGAACCATGGTTGTGAAAATTCCTAAGAATAAAAATGCAACTTCAACAATAGGAACCCATGTAAATTTATTTGCTTGACGTAAACTCTTTGAGGTAAATACAAGCGAGCAAATAACCATTAGCACCATTGCACCTTCACGAATAAAGCCGAGATAGTCATTTCCATGGCTTCCATTTTCAAAAACCTGATGACTGTCCCACTGTGGAAAATATCCTTTGTTAAGAAAAGCCACTGATGCAACAACACCTAGTAACCATAAAAAATTAAGATTACCTTTTAGTTTTATTGGTTCGATATTAGTTTTATCAAAGATTATGTTTTCTAAAGGTTCTTTTTTGTAAAAATAAGAATCGACGATAAAATAAATGATTAATAATAAAGCATTAACAAAAGCCCATTCTGGCAACATGTGCAAAAACCAAGTAAATTCAGCACCTCTTAAATAAAGTAAAAATAAAGGAGGGTCACCTAAGGGTGTCAATAAACCACCACAGTTTGCAACTATTGCAATAAAAAATAATATTGTGTGTACTTTGTATTTTCTTTCTGCGTTCGTTTTTATTATTGGTCTTATTAGCAACATTGCTGCTCCAGTGGTACCCATAAAAGAAGCAAGGATTGCTCCAATAGCTAAAAAAACTGTATTTATCCATGGTTTCGCTTCGATATCGCCTTTCAAGTGTATTCCACCAGTGATTACAAATAGAGAGCCTAATAAAACTATAAACGGAATGTAATCAAATAAAAGCTGATGCTGCAGAGCATGTGTAAGATGATGGGATATCAGCCATATCGCCGTTGGAATACCAAGAACTAAGGAGACAATGAGTTTGTTTTTATTTTGTTCCCACCAATGATGAAATAATAATGGGCCTACGGCTATCATTAAAAGCATTAATATAAAAGGGATTAAAGCCCAAAGGGGAACATCAAAAGGAATGACAGAACTTGATAATAACATCATAATAATTTGTTTTTAGAAAGACAAATTTACTGTTTTTTTTTAATTGTCAATAAAAAAGTAAAACGAAAATACTTATAATATCGTGTTTCAGAACATTTTTTAATTCTGCTGTGTGGAATCTGGGAATATACTCTCTTTTTCAGTATGATTGTTTCCGTTTTCTTGTGCAAAAATTTTCTTGTAAAAAATAATCATAAGAAAAACAGATATAGTAATTGCTGAATCTGCAATATTAAAAACTGGACGAAAAAATACTAGAGAATCACCACCTTTTACTGGAAACCAGTCGGGATAATGTGTGGTAATGATTGGACAGTAAAACATATCAACAACATTACCATGTAAAAAATTAGAATAACCTCCTTGAGGCGGAAACATTGTTGCAACCTGACCATAAGAATCGGTAAAAATAAGCCCATAAAAAGCCGAATCTATCAGATTGCCAGTTGCTCCGGCAATAACAAGAGAAATGCAAACTATATAAATTGTGTTTTCGTTCTTTTTTATAAGTCGTATAAGATAATAGGTTAAGCCTCCAATAGCAAGTATTCTAAATATGCTAAGTGCAAGTTTACCCCAATCTCCACCTAACTCCATACCAAAAGCCATACCTCGGTTTTCGGTAAAATGTAACATAATACGATCTTTTATAAAGTGAATTTCTTCACCCATCATCATATTTGTTTTTACCCATATTTTTAAAACTTGGTCGGCAAGCAAAATACCGATAATTATTGCCAAAGATATGATTGTCTTTTTCTTCATTTTGTAATATTTCAGCGACAAATATAAAACAAATTTTTGAAACATAATATTAGACAAATAAATGCACAAACAAATCTGGCAAACGTCTATCTAACAGAGGTTTACATAAAATTTTTTTGTCGAATAAAGAAATACACAAATGAGTGCTATAGATTATGATCGTTAAAATACTTGTTATCTATCACATAAAGCACTTATGAGATTTGTGAAAAAAAATGAATTTCTCATGTCATAGTTTAAATGTATATTTGTATATTGCATAAATTAATAATAGGATTATGTTAAACATTGCATTATTTGGACCTCCAGGAGCTGGAAAAGGAACTCAATCTCAATTTTTGATTGATGAGTATAATTTATTTTATATTTCTACGGGTGATTTATTAAGAACTGAGATAAAAAATCAATCTAAATTAGGCAAAGAGGCTCAAAGTATAATTGCATCGGGGGGCCTTGTTTCTGATGAGATTATTGTTCAAATTATTGAAAAAACGATTACAGACAATCCTGATGCAAATGGCTTTTTGTTTGATGGTTTTCCACGGACATACATACAAGCGTATATTCTCGAGGGTCTTATGATAAAACTAAACACTTCGCTTAATTGCTTGATAAGTCTCGAAGTTGATGAAGAAGAGTCGGTAAAAAGATTACTAAAAAGAGGTAAGTCTTCGGGGCGTACAGACGATAACGAAACAGTTATAAGAAACCGATTGAGTGAATATAAAGAAAAGACACTCCCTGTTTTAGGTTTTTATAAAGAAAAAGGCATTTATTCTGGCGTTGATAGTAGCAAGCCTATTCCGACTGTACGCAAGAATATCCAAAAAATTATTGTAGAAGAATTAAGTAAAAGGCTGTTAAATATAGTATTATTTGGTTATCCAGGTTCTGGACGTGGTTCGCAGGGCAAAGCAGTTGCTAAAAAGTATGGTCTTGAGTATGTTGCAACAGGACCGATGCTTGGCGAAGAAATAGAGAAAAATACCGAAATAGGAAAACAAATTAAATCAATTTATGAAAGTGGAAAACTTGTTCCTGATGAGATTGTGGTACAACTTATTGAGCAAAAACTCGAAAACTCCAAAAATGTAAAGGGATTTATTTTTAAAGGATTTCCTAGAACTTTAGTGCAGTCTTATATTTTAGATGGATTATTGAAAAAACATGATACAGCATTGGCAAAAATTATTGAAATTGAAGTGCCAACGCTTGAGCTAATACGACGACTAGACGAACGAAGCAAAACAGATAATTGTATGCCTTATGATACTAGTACTGCTAAAATTGTAAAACGTTTGCAAGAACACGAAACAAAAACAGTTCCAGTAATTGAAAAATATAACGAATTACACGGTGTCGTTAAAGTAGATGGGATAGCAAGTTTTGAAGAGGTTTTTGAGAAAATTAGCTTTGAAATAGAAAATGGATTTAAGAATTTAAGGTAGTAATAATAAGATTTTACTGAAAAAATAAAACCAACTTCTGTTAAAAGACTAAACGAATTTTTAATATTGTTCTTAATAACTTCGAGTTATATTTATACTCAAGAAATTCCAAACAATAGTTTTGAAAAATGGTTTACTGCTACAGAAGGACACGAAGATTCCGAAAACTGGAGTACTGCCAATTCGACAATCAATACTTTCCTTATTAATGACGTAACTACAGAGAAAACGGAAGATGCCTACTATTGTAGTTATGCAGCAAAGCTAAATCCGAGCGAACGGAGCGGTATTTTGTAATAATATTGGTTATAGCCCAGCGGGCTTTAACATCAATAAACAAACATAAGGAAAGTTTTTATTTTGCCCAGCGGGCATAAACATTTTTGTTGATACTGTTCGCTCGAATTCATTCATCTGTTTCAAATTATGTTCGAAAAAAAACAGATTTCTCCCGTTGGTTGAAATGACCTAAGAACGTGGGAGAGTAAAGTCGGCGACAAATTGTATACAATCTTAATTTTACAATTCACGTGTCGCCGACTAATACCATAACACATAAGTCATTTCGAACCCTGACGCAGGAAGGGTGAGAAATCTGTTAATATTATAAATTTATGTAACATAAAAAACACTCAAATTGCACCCGAGCGATAGTGAGCTCACTTCGTCTGGTTTAGCACATCGTAGCAAAGATAAATCCGAGCGAACGGAGCGGTATTTTGTAATAATATTGGTTATAGCCCAGCGGGCTTTAACATCAATAAACAAACATAAGGAAAGTTTTTATTTTGCCCAGCGGGCATAAACATTTTTTTTGATACTGTTCGCTCGAAAAAAAACAGATTTCTCCCGTTGGTCGAAATGACCTAACAACGTGGGAGAGTAAAGTCGGCGACAAAAGGTATACAATCTTAATTTTACAATTCACGTGTCGCCAACTAATACCATAATATATCGGTCATTTCGAACCCTGACGCAGGAAGGGTGAAAATTTTGTTATTATTATAAATTTTATGTAACATTAAAAAAAACATCTTTAAAATTGTTTTTTTGATGGTGTATAATCTTTTGTTCTGTATAGAGCAAACACCTATTCAATAATCCTAATTTTTCTCTCATTATCAGGATAAATAGACGGAGTTCCTTGATAGTCTTTAACCTTGCCTTTGATACAAACTTGTTTGTTTAATAAAAAAACTTCGGGCTGATAGCTAAAATTTACAATATTCGATTTCCAGATAGTGGCGGAAAAGATTTGGTTGGGAAAAGATTTATCAAGATTAATAAAAATGTGCCCATTCCTTGACTTATGTGTGCTAACAATTGTCCCACAGATACTTACCCCCTTAGGATAATCATAGAATTGTTTTGCTTGTACTGTGTTGTAAGAATTTCGTGGTAAATCTTCGGGATGCATGGGAGCTACGTCATTTTTTGCTTTTCCGCTTTGCCATAACGAAATATCTACATTCGCTTCAATTTTGTTTTCTTGCTCTTCTGTTAAATTTGGATAAAAATTTATCCCTGTTAGGCTTTCTATTGAATCTATGCTCACAACATAAGCCTCTATTGGATCGTAATTTTTCTTTTGAGGAACTAAAAAAGCGATACCTTTTTCATCTTCAAAGTCCACAGCAATTTTATAGTGCAGTTCAGGAATTGACATATTATTAATACTTCGGCTTTGTTTAGGTAAATCATCCGTTAGCACAGGTGCAGTAACAATATAAATGTCTTTAGTTGGATTATGGTAAACATAAGCTCTTAATATATCTTCGATATCCGCCCAAATTTCACGATTAAATTCTGGTAACTGTGGAGTCATATTCGAGTAATAATATGATTCAGATAGTGCTTTTTCCGACCACCTAAAGTCTGCCGAGGGAGCCAAATGGCCACGGTCATAACCATAACCGTCATATATATATGTGCCGTCTTCTAACTTTTCTTTTGTAAAATAGTCGGCTTCCTGTGAAGAGCCGGTAATTATAAGGCTGTCCTCTCTAAAATCGTTTGTTCGTGAAACATTACCATTAACAATTTCGCGGCTTAAAATATGTGCTACCCATTTTGCCATTTCGTGATCTTCGTTATAAACAAGACAATAAGCCGAGTGACAAATTAATTCTTCCCCTACTAGTAATTCTGGAAGCCCCCTATTTAATAAGTCAGATTTTAGATTATTTAGTTTAATTGTTTCAATTAAATTGAGCAAACTATCACGTTTTGTGTTTAAGTGCTCTATTTCCGATAATATTTTATTTAAGCTGTTTGCCTCGACTTGCGAAAACAGTTGCCCGGCAGTAAATGTGAGCAATAATATAAATAAAACAATTTGCTTCATATTTATAAAAAAAGGGTGGATTATCCACCCTTATCTGTTATTTATTCTTTGTAAATTATAATATCATCTAAATAATATTGTCCATTTTGTCCTGAGTCTGTTTCATATATAAATGTAATATATGCTTGTCCATTGTGTCCAGACAAATCAACAGTACCAGATTGTGTCCAAGCTCCAAAACCACTTGCTGGTGCTGTTCCAATAATTGCAGGTAATTCTGTCCACGTTGCATCTTCTGCATTTCCTTCTCCGTCATAATCATTAGATACGTAAACTTTTAAACTTGCCCCAGTATTATTTCCTGCTCGTGTTCTAAATTCTATCTTTGCTCCATTTAGTTCAAGTTGAGGAAGTATAAGCCAAGTTTTATTTGCTAAACCATTTCCATTTATGTTTACTGTAGCATTGGAACCACCGCTTAGTCCTATCCATGATATTGTTCCTGTCTCTTGATAGTTTTCCCAGTTCTCTAGGCTAACAGGGGTTAAGTTTTCAATACCTTCAAAATTAGTATGAAAAACTGTATCATAAACACCAAAGCGGTTTCTATTAAAGTTCACTTCACCTAAACTACGAATATATAGTTGATAGTCATCATTATATTTACTTAAAATAGCGATTATCGAGCCTCTGCCTTCAGGAATTTTATTTCCTGCAAATCCTGCATATCCACTTGTACGAACAAGAATTGTCCCTCCAAACTCATCTTCTAAAGTTCTATTCTCTGTAATAAGATCTTCTTTATTTGCATAAGTTTTACCTAACTCTTCATCAATAAATTGTACATTTTCTAGCTTTACTAATTTAGCGAGATATTGATCTGTGTTTATTTCCGCAAGCGTAACAGTTTCGGGAACTTTATGTTTTAGTGTTGAAACTTTAACAATATTGTCATCAACATGTACAGAGTCGAGCTGCATTGTGCCTCTATAATCGCCGAGGACTAAGCCTTTAAGGAAAATGCGTATTGAGTCACCTTCATACAAACCTCCCGATGACAATAAATGTAAATTAATGGCTTTAGTACCGTCTTGTATATAAGCCGATTTATAAATATTCCCTGATTTGTCGTCCATAGTAACAACAGCATAAACAGAAAAATCTTCAGTAAATTTATAATTAGTTAGGGCTACACTATCACTATTATGTATATTATATAAATCTTGTATGGTAAACACGGCTCCTACGGGAACAGTATTTACAGGTGGTTCTTCGAATTCGTTGTGGATACAACTACTCAAAACAAGTATCAAACTTGTTAGAATTAAACTGCTTATTATAAATGTTTTTTTCACGATATAATGTTTTTATAATTATTTAATAATGTTTATTAAAACCTTGGTTCAGTCATATCAACCTCGTCTATTGACCTTACTAATAATTGCCACACTACATCACCGCCTGAATAACGATATTTTGTAGCTATTGCAACCATTTTGCCGCTAAATTTGGGAACACTATCATTTGCGAAGTCAGCATATTCGCTTGTTCTGATAATTATTGTTCTTCCTGTACTATCTTCAGCTAACCTATTCTGATCGAAAGGCACAGATCCTAGAGGATTGTAATATGTGTTTGTTAATTCACTATCAACAAATTGAATCCCTTGTACTTCTACAAGTTTAGATTCATAGTTACCAGTTTCAATATCTGCAATACTTACTGGCACGGGAGCTATTGGGGCATTAGCATATTGAACGACAATGTTTTTGTCTGTGTCTAAGATACTATCAAACATAAGCTCAATTTTTCCACTAAAATCTTTAATGTAAGTTCTATTTAGATTTATGCGAATATATTCCCCAACTTTAACAGTTTCAGGATAGGTCAACTTATAAAGATTTAGTCCTCCCGAAGTATCTTGTGCATAAGCTTCTTTGTAAATATTGCCTTCAACATCGTCCATTGTGACGGTTGCATAAAGCATATAGTTATCTTTGATCATGTAATTGTCGCCACTATCAATGCGCATTTTGTAAATATCTGCAATTGTAAGAACTTTGCTTTGATCTACAGTGGCTATTGGCGGAGTATCAAGTTCCTCGTCACAACTTGTCATAATAAAAGCTGTAATTAAAACGGCTGCTAAAAGTAAAATATATCTTTTTTTCATTTTGTTATTATTTTTTAATTAAAATCTGAAATATACATTTAAGAAATATGATCTACCATAAAGGTGGAAATATTTATTTGGAAACTTATCGATATTTGTTTGGTCGAATCTGTATTGTTCGTAACCGTTAGTAATTAGATCAGTATTGTCCAATATATTATTAATACTCAAGGTAAATCCTATTGAGTATTCTTGGATACGCCATGATTTACCTCCCCAAATATCAAGTGTGAAGCCAGGATCAAGTTTTTCTTGTTCTAAAATACTAGGAATTTGAGGGTCATCAATTACATAAATATTTAATGCTTCGGCTGTATGTTTTTCAGGATTTAAGTTGATGTAACTTTCTGCAAAATAGTTTGCATTAACTCCGACAAACCAATATTTTGGAGCATTATATTTCCCACCAACAGAAGCCGCAAACTCTGGCATTGAACCAACATGGTAATTTTTAATATAAACTGTTCTGTTTACAGCGAGAATCTCGGAGCTGTTGTCTTGTGCAATTGTTACTAATGGTCGGCTGTCGTATAAATATTTACCGTAGCCAGTAACAAAACTCGCAGAAATAGTTGAGGTAAGTTTTGCTTCAATACCTAGTTCCCCTCCATAATGTACTCTATCAACTTCTGTCATTGTATAATTTACAAATGTTCTTAACTCATCGTGGTAAAAACTGGTAGATTCAAGACCATCTTCGAATTTGGTGTAAAATCCTGTTATTTTAGCTTGCAAATATGGGGAACGATAAAAATAACTAAGGTCTCCTGTATAAATTTGCTCACTTGTCAAGTTATCAACAACATGATGTCGAGTTCGTGGTGAAATAAAAGCATCTCTAGTATAAGGTGCTACTGTACGGTAAGAAGCGTTTAATAAAATAAAGTTTCTTCCTGTTATTTTAACATTAGCACCAGCTTTAACGGCATAGTTAAAAAACTTATGAGTTGGTGAGTTTCCAAACGAAGCCGCTGGGAATTTTCCATTTCTCATATTTCCTGTTCTCCAAAACTCGGTGTATGAAAGGTCAAATCCACCAAATAAATCTATCCTATTAAGTTTTGTTTCTGCTTGTGCAAATACATTTGCTTTATTTATATTGATGATATAGTCATATCCAAAAGCATCGCCTTGTTCAACAATGTTGTTAGGGTTGCTTACATCACTTTGAATAATATAATCATCACTAAAATCACGTTCGGCAAATTGGTCAATATCTAACCACCAGTCGGCGCCCAATAAATCTTCGACAGTTTTATAGTTATGGGTTTGACTTGACATATAGTTTACTCCAGTACTTAATTTAGTTTTTTCATCTAATTCTTTGCTAAATAATGTTGCAAAGTCGAATCTTTTAAGGTCATATCTTCTGTCTTCAATCATATATTTGGCTCTATTGCCAGTAATATTAATACTATCTATCCCACCGACATGTTCGACTGTATATAAGTTTTTACGATTTGCATCATAAAATGAATCCCAGTCAAGCTGACGAAAAGTTTCACTATTTTGCCACATATCTGATAGATAATTGGCTTGGATATCATCTATTCCCTCATGATAACTAGGAAGATTTCTGTAGTAATCGGGTCTTGGGTCGGCAGCGTCATACCAATTTAATGCAGTAGAGCCAGCACGACCAAACATATACGATGCCGATGTTGTTAATTTCATTGTTGGGTCAATTTTCCAATAATGTGAAAGCATTGCTCGAGGCTGATTAAATGTTCCAACTCGTGCGTTTCTCATTACTCCATTTTGATATCCCCAGTTTGGATTATAAAAATTGTCTCCCGATAATTCATAAACTTCGGCTGTTCCTACACCAGATTTTCCGCGTCTCGAAGGAGAACCCATAATTGTTAATCCTAGGCTGTGTTTGTCGCTAATCTTTTTCTCGGCTGCTAAAAAATAAGAATAAGCTTCGTAAAAAGTTCCACGCACATATCCCTCTTGTGCCCAACGTGTTGATCCTGAGACAGTAAATGCCCAGCCATTATCCATTAGTCCTGTTGAATGAGTTATCATTGCACGATTTCGGTAGGATTTATTCGCAATTGAGTACGAAACACTAGTACCTGGTCTTTGTTCGGAGGCTCGAGTAATAATATTAGTGACTCCGCCAATGCCACCAAACGAATAATCCGAGAATAAAAGTCCAGATGTAACAACTTTGTTTCTCATAACATCATTTAAACCGCCCCAGTTACCATAATAAGGACGCCCAGTTTCGGCATCATTTACAAAAATCCCGTTAATTAAGACATGGGAATTGCGATTATCATAACCTCGAATTCTAAAACGGGCTTGACCAAATGTATAGCCAGCAGTATTTGTAAACACATCGGTTGATGAACTTAATAATCCCGAAATATCTTGAGATTCATTATCGTCAAAATCAGAATCGTTTAAACTAATTATTGGAATTTCAGGCTGACTTTGTGAAACAGTATCTGTTTCCTGAGCAAATCCGCCAATTGCTAACAAAATTACAAATAAAATTAATGTCCCTTTTTTCATTATCGTATTAAATTATTTTTTAATGTATTATCATTAAACATATTATTAACGACAAAGTTAATTTTTTTATAATAATATTTTCGTATTTTTATATTATCTTTTAGAAATGCACCGTATTTTATTTTCAATTATGTTTTTTTACTACTTATTAATGATATTATTATGACAAAATTTGTGTTTCAATCAACACCAAAACTTATTTTTGGAGAAAACTCGGTCGATTTATTAACCGAGGAGATGCTCGGCTTACAAGTGGCCAATGCTTTTTTTATTTGTGATCCAGTAATTAAAACTTTGAGTTTTTGGGATAAGATAACAAAAGAACTACAAAAAAAAGACTTTAAATATTCTGTTTTTGACAGTATTATTTCTGATCCAGATTATGATATCGCTGATGCTGCAACTAAAGAAGCTCTTAAAACAAATTGCGATATTATTATTGGTGTTGGTGGAGGTTCGGCTCTTGATATTGCTAAAATAGTTTCTATAAGTTCTGTTACGGGAGAATCATGCAAAGAGTTAATGAATAAAAAAGATATTGCACAAAAAGGATGTCCACTAATACTTATTCCAACTACTGCAGGAACTGGCTCTGAAGTGACTCACATAAGTATTTTAAGTGATAATAAAGAGCAAACAAAAAATGGATTGGTTAGTCCTAAGCTGTATGCAGATATCGCAATATTAGATCCAATTATTACGCTTAGTTTACCGCCCAACATAACTGCATTTAGTGGGCTGGATGCAATTATTCACGCTTTAGAAGCTCTTACATCTCGTTTGGCAAATCCATTTACCGATATTTTAGCTTTCGAAGCATTAAAAGTTTTATATGATAATATTTTAGACGCTTTTAATGACGGGCAAGACATAGATGCTCGCACTCAAATGTTGTATGGAAGTATGCTTGCCGGAAAAGCTTTTGCAAATAGTAGCGTGGGTGCAATTCATGCTTTTGCATATCCGATAGGGGCAGAGTATCATATTCCGCACGGACTTGCAAACTCAATTATGCTAACTCCTGTGTTGAGATTTAACTTATCGGCGACTCCAGATAAGTATGCTAAGGCTGCTAGAGCTATCGGTATAGATACATTAGGAATAACAAATCTTGCTGCATCAGAATTATTGCTGACAAAACTCGATAAATTGGTCGATGAACTAAAAATAAGCAGGTTTTTACGCTTTTATGGAGTTTCAAAATCCGATATTCCGCGATTATCCGAAAAAGTAATGAAAATAACTAGATTATTAAATAATAATCCGCAAAAAATCTCGCTAAAAGATGCTGAAAATCTTTATCTCGAAGCACTTTAGGATAAATAGAAATGATTGTTTGGAAAGTAGGGGAGTGCGGAGTGGGGAGTGAGGAGTGAGGAGAGAGGAGTGAGGAGTGAGGAGTGGGGAGTGAGGAGTGGGGAGTGCGGAGTGCGGAGTGGGGAGTGGGGAGTGAGGAGTGAGGAGTGAGGAGTGAGGAGTGAGGAGAGAGGAGTGAGGAGTGAGGAGGG
>Ga0265295_1001766_pt1 | contig 36893 bp, 67 predicted proteins | sample Munlansysbiofilm_FD_192503 | JGI IMG/M metagenome (GOLD analysis project Ga0265295, IMG submission 192503) | Leachate microbial communities from a municipal landfill in Southern Ontario, Canada - Methane capture system biofilm | ecosystem: Engineered > Solid waste > Landfill > Unclassified ... | reverse complement strand
TGTGCAATTTTACCCATTAGATTTCCAGTTGGATCGAATGATGTCCACACTTTAGTGCCTTCCCAATGACTTTCTTTGACTGGAATAAAATCAATTTGAAATTGATCAACATCAAATGATATAACTCCATTATTGTTATAAATTTCATTAGGACTAAAGTATTCTTTAATAAAATTCACCAAATTAATATTACGGTTATGTAGATCATGATCAATTTTAATAAGAATATCCATATCTCCATGTGTTTGTTTTTTACGATAACATTCAACGATATGAATATCTGTCCTCAATTCTTTTTTAAGAATTCGAATAATTTCATTTGCAATTCTGTTAAACTCTTCAGTTGTCTTGCGTTCTGTGATTGTGTGTTTAAGTGCATTTCCTCCCATATGTGTCAATATTTTATTTTCACAAATATAATAATTTTAATTTACCTATCAAATTATTAATTAAAGTTTTTTATATATAAAAATAAAAAATGTTTGAATTTTATACATATGTTTATTTAAATCCATTAAAAAGTGGAAAATATAATTTTGGTAAATTTAATTTTAATTATGAACCTTTTTATATTGGTAAAGGTAAAGGTAATAGATATTTGGAACATTTAAAAATTAATAAAAGAAGAATAAATAGATATAAACAAAATATTATAAATGATATTATTAAGAATAATAAAAAACCAATAATTATTAAATTATATGACAATATAACAGAACATAGTGCATTTAGATTAGAAAAAATACTAATAAATATTATAGGTAGATTAGATAAAGGAACAGGTACATTATCTAATTTAACTGATGGGGGTGATGGTATATCCGGTACATTATATACAAAAGATAAAAGAATTAATATGATAAGAAATAAAAGTAAAATTGTGCAGTATAATAACGAAGGTAAAATTTTAAAAATATGGGATAATATAGTTGATATATCTATCCAATATCCATACATTTTAACAAATAATTTACATAGGGTATGTAAAAGTAAAGGACATAGAAAATTAGATAATTATTTTTGGAAATATTATAATAATGAAAAAATTACTGATATAATAAACATAATAGATAAATACAAACCCATATTACAATATGATTTAGATGGTAATTTTATTAAAATATGGGATTCGTCCAGTGAAATAAGTAAATCAGGTTATAGTAGTGGTGCTGTATTAAAATGTTGTCGAAATAATAATAATAATAATAACATATTATATTTTAAATTTAATAATTTTATGTGGTTTTTTAAAAATGGAAATATTTTAAGTAAAATTGATAAATATGAAAATAAAATGTCAAAAGGTTCCAATTTACTGAAAAATAAAAATATTAAAATGTATGATTTAAAAAATAATTTATTAGGTATTTTTACACCAAAAGAATTGAAGGTGAAGGGATTTTTAACTAAAACAATATATAGGTGTTGTAATGGTGAATTAAAAACTACACAAGGATTTAAATGGGAATGGGAATGGGAATGAATTATTTCCTCCCATTTTTTAATTTTTTTAATTTTTTATATCTATTAAATTGTAATTCACTTTCAAATTTTTTACCTCTTATATAATATTCTTGTTTTATTAGTCTAAAAGATTTATTTACTAATTCATAATAATAAACAGATGGTCCGTCTATATGGTGTGAATTTTCACCATCACTTAAATAAACCGAAATAACATCATCCACATGATGACATATAATGGTTTTAATATCATCTTGATATAATTTATCAAAAATTATTATTTCTTTTTGTATATTAGTTCCTAATTCGATAACATATTCATTAGGACTTAATTCATTCATTAATTCATCTTTTAATTTATAATCAATTATATAAACTAATTTATTATAATTAAACTCTATTATAGTATAAAAATCACCATATTTATGAAAAATTGTACCATCAGTAGATGAAAAAATATGATTTTTAATATCAATATCAGTTATAGATTTTTTTATAAAAATATCATATAGTATATTATTAATCATGATTTAATACTTTATTAATTTTTAAAATTCTATCCACCATTAATTTACAATTTAAATATTCTTGATAATTTTTATGGTGTATTAAATAACCATTATATACATCATAATTAATAAAATATAATTCATAAGTATTATAATCAGTTGATAAATAAATACAATCCATACCATTTAGTGCAACTACAAAATCCATTTTATATTTATCATAAAACCAGTTTACTAATGCCGATTTTATAAGTTTTTTATCATCAGTTTTTAACATTTCTTCGAATCTATAAAATCGAACATTAAGACACTGTTTTGGTATCTTATAGAATCCATTATCGGTTAATTTCTGATTTATTTTATAGATAAACATATTTTAGTTTTTAGATGTTCAATTTTATCTTTTCTTAATTGGTGCAAAGGTATAAAACATAATTTACTAAACCAAAAATTATTAATATAATATTGACCTTTATTATCAATTACACCATAATGATCTTGTATTACTGTATAAATATTATACTTATTTAACATTATAAAACAACGTGGATCTAATTCTGGATATAAACAAACAACTTTAAGTCCATATTTTTCCATCCTTTTTATTTTTTAATATCTTTAATCTTTTAATTTTTAACTCCCTTATTAATATTAAATTATTTGGTGTCCATTTTTCACATATTTTTCCATCCTTTTTATTTTTTAATAAATTTAATCTTTTAATTTTTAATTGTCTTAATAGTGTTAAACTATTTGGTGTCCATTCATTACAAACTTTACCAGAATTGTCATAAAAATATGGATTCATTCCCCTGTTTCTACTATAATTACCACATGCCAATGCACCTATATTAAAATTTGGTTCAACAAAATGATTACACGAATGACATCTTTTATTACTTGGGTTATATTTACATTCTAATTCATGTTTTTCCATATAAGATTTATCTCGTGATGATGTATCACAATAACTACATATCCATAATGTTATTTGTTTCATCCTATTAATTTTTTAATTTTTAATTTCCTTAGTTCTGATTTATCTTTATGATCCCAACCACCACAGTTACCATATATTTCATAATTAAAAAAATCCAATTTTTTTTTTCACACCCAGATGTACCTGAAATATAATTATCTTCTAATGCATATAAACAACTATGACACGAATGATTAATAGGATTAAATACACATCCATTTTCATGTTCTTCCATTATTTTATGATGTAAAGATGTTTCATTACAATAATCACATTGCCAAACTTGTTTCATTTTTAATTTTTTTAATTTTATTTAATCTTTTTATAATTAATATATCATTTTTATTATCAGATAAATATAATTTATTATTTAATATTATTATATTTTTATAATAATATCTATTTACTAACCAACTACTTGTAAGTTTACCTAATGTTATTTCAAAACATTCTCTATGAATAGACACTGAATTAATATTATGTTCTTTAGATAACACCCATACAATGGAGTTAATAATATTCATATCAACATTACTAGTATTAATATAAAAATTATATCTTATATCTAATTTATCTATTTCGATATTATCAATATTGTAAATTCTCATTTAATTTCATTATTTTAAGTAATCTATCCAGTACTATACCATCATCTATACTTTCAACTATGTATAAATTATTATTAATAATTTCAATATTATTAAAACTTATCGTATAATATTCAAACCAATCACTTGTTGTAATTCTATATTTGATATAATCAGAATATACTTCTATTGATTTTACATTATAAATTTTATAGACATATTTTAAAACATATTTAATTTTTTCATCATTAACGTATGATATTGGACAATTAACATTTTCATCTAATTTATCTATATTGTAAATTATCATTTAATTTCTTTATTTTAAGTAATCTATCAAATGGTTTTTTGTTATCATCGTTTTTAAATACATATAATTTTTCATCAATTAATCTTAAATTATCATAATATTCAGTATATCTTTCTCCATCAATAATCTGAAACATTATTTTATTAACAAATAAATAACATTTAAATGGTTTATTATGAATTTCATCAAATTTTATAATAGTAGCAGAAATCAATTTTTGATCAATTTTACTATCAAATATAGAATATCCTTTAAATTCTAATCTGTTCATATTTATAGGATTCCCCCATAAACCATTTTCTTGTGGTTTTGATTTTATTTTATAAATCTTCATATTGTTTTAAAAATGTATCAAATGGTATAATGTCTTTTATTTTTTCTTTACCTGTACCGCCACATGAACCACATTTAGGCACTTTACCACGTATAGTAGTATCATAATACCCACTACCGTTACATGCTGTACATACAGTTGATTTATTACAATGAATATATGTTTCATAGTATAATCTTTTTAATTCTTTGTATTTCTTTCTGTCGTAGTACATTTTATTATATTTAAAAGGTTTTGAATTTTATAGTGTCTTATGTTTATTGTATCTTCAATCTTTATATAACCTAATCTATTTATACATCTATAAAGATTATTATTAACATGTTTAACATCAAATATTTCCCCGATTTTATCTTTATACCAGTAAAGTGAATCTGAACATTTAATAATTTTTACTTGCATTTTCTAATATTGTTTAATATCTTATAAATTTTTTCTTTTCTAATAATAGGGGTAGCATCCTCAAATAATATAGTTCTACTTGTATTATCATTAAGTGAATAATACTCCATATTAGGTTTATTTTTATGAACAATATAAACATCAAAAATTTCACCGATTCTATTATTGTACCAATATTCTTTATATTTAGATTTAATAATTTTTACTTGCATTATTTGCGATTTAATATCTTTTCAATCTTATCTTTACGGTTTATGATTTTAGCATCATCTAAATTTATAAGATATGATTTATTATTCATCTCATAAAAATAGTGAGATGGTTTATTATTTAATTTCATATGTATTACATTAAAAACTTCACCAATCTTGTCAAAACACCAATACGTAGGATCTGAACATTTAATAATTATTATTTGCATATTAATAATATAATGCGCAAATATAATAAAATTATTTTAAATTATCTAATATCTTTTGAATTTTTTCTTCTCTATTGAAAGGTATTGCATCATCACATTCTATTACAAATAAATCTACTGAATTAGATTCTATAACATAATGATGATTAAGTTTAAATACATTAAAAACTTCACCGATATATTTATTATACCAATGATTAGGATTTGAACACTTTATGACTTTAATTAACATTTAATCAACTACATTAATTATTCCTATTGTATATTTACATGAATTACCAATTGATCTTATTTGATATGATATTTCAACATCCTTTTTAAGCAATTTTATTATTTTTAATAATCTCCCACTTAAATTTGTATCAGTAAATACAGATATACCTATCTGATCACCTTCTAAATAATCTGATAATATAAATATTTTATCTTGATGTATATCTGTTTCGTTTATATAATATTTGAATCTTTTAAAGTTGTTATCATTTTTAATAATAAATTCTAATTTTTTAGGAATAATTAATCTTATATTAGTACCTATTCTATTTTTATGTAACATAAAATTATTGACACTATATATTTTACTTATAATAACATTTACACTATCGGTCATACTAATATTGAAATATTTATTACCTAATTCATTTATATCAAAAGTATTATCTACATAATAATTTAATACATCTTCATATAATTTATGAATTTCACTTATTTTAATATTCTTGAATTCATATTTATCAATTGTTAAATATTTAACAACTGGTGATATAACTTGTGGGTAAGATGTTATACCTGATGTATTTGAAAATGGATTAAAACCATTATCATCTATTGATTTAGATGTTTCCATATCAATATAATATAACTTTGATATTGGATTATTTATGGTTAAATATTTAAAAAATCCACTTTCATCTAATTTGTATTTCATTGTTATTCATTGTTTTTTAAAAAATACTGACCAGTATTTTCATAATTTTGTAATCTTTTTATTGAATATTCATAATAATCTTTAAATAGCTCAATACCTATAAAATTCCTATTTAATTCCTTACAAGCAATAGCAGTAGTCCCAGTTCCCATAAAATTATCTAATACTATTGTATTTTCAAATGAATATAAATCTACAAAGAATTTAGCAAATTCAGTAGAATATGCAGCATCATGTCCTTCTAATTTACCATCATTATTTTTAGCCATCATTAAATTTGTATAATTCTTATAGTATTGTTGACCTGTTCTACTTACACTCGCCTTTTCTTTATTACATTCAAAATCAACAACATATTCTTTTTTTGCAAAAATATAAACTGGTTCTATTATTCTTGTAATTCTATTTGGACTTTGTGATAGTGGTGATGCGTTATTTTTTTTCCAATAAATAGTATCAACTAATGTTAAATCTGTATTTTTTATTATATTATAAATAACTTCAATTGGCAATTCTGGATATTTTACTGTATATGATAGATTGTATGCAACTACTCCTTTATCTTTTAATATTCTTTGGTATTGTTTAAATATATTAATTGACCAATCTATATATTCCTGTGGTGTTAAGTTATCAGAAAAACCACTATTTTTATACCGATGACCATCTTTTCTCCAAGATGCATTATAAGGAGGAGATGTTAAAATTAATTGAATAGATTTATCATCTATTTGTTTCATATATTCTATTGTATCACCATTGTAAAAATTATTTATTTGTAGCATTCATAATCGATTATTTTTAAAACTTATAGTCAGTTATATTATATATGTTTATATGAAAATAATATTTTATTTTAATTAAAATGAATAATGATATAAAAAAGTTAATAATTGAATTAGAATCTAAATATAGACATCATTCTGATTTACATTTAATAGAATCGGATAATGATTATAAAAAATTATTATTGTCTAAAGAAATAATACCGTTTCTTATTGAAAGAATTGATCATACCAATTTATGGTATTCTACTTTATCTAAATTAACAAATGTTAATGATTTAAATTTTATTAGTAAATCATCTGAAAGAAAAGATTTTTGGAAAAAATGGGCTAAAAATAATGGATATTAAAAAATAATAATTAAAAAATGAAATCTAAACTAATTTCCTATTTTGGTGGCAAAGGGGGTAAGCTAACCACTGAAATTAAAAATTTTATACCAAAAGATTATCACATTTATGTTGAACCTTACGGTGGTTCAGCAACAATTTTATTTGCTCAACAAGCACCAGTTGAAATATATAATGATATATTTCAAAATGTGTATTCTTTATTTAAGGTTATGTCAGATAAACATTTATTTGAACAATTTAAAGAAAAACTTGATATAACACCATACTCACAACAATTAAATAAAGAGTTTAAAGAAAATTTAAAAAGAAAAGATATATCTTTATTGGATAGGGCATATTATTATTTTTATACAAATAGAACAAGTGTTAATTCAATTGGTGGTTTCTCTGTTAATTTAGTTACTAGGAGAAATATAAGTAAATCTACATCTGATTATTTATCTGCAATAGATGGGTTAGAACATTATCATAAAAGATTATCTAATGTTATTGTATTGAATAGAGATGCAATTGAAGTTATTAAAAAATACGATGGGGAAAGTACATTCATGTACCTAGATCCACCATATGTCCATAGTACTAGGACTAATGCGAGATATGATTGTGATATGACTGATGAACAACATATAGAGTTATTGAATACTTTAATTGGGTGTAAATCAAAGGTTTTGTTAAGTGGGTATGATAATGGTTTATATGATATATTAACTGAAAATGGGTGGAATAAGTATTCTTATGAAATAAATACGACTGACGGAAAAAATCGACCGAAGACGAAGACTGAAGTTCTTTGGTTTAATTATGATATTGAAAAATAGGTATTTTTATATATAAAAGAAATAAATCCAATTAAAATGATAAATGAAGGTAAAGGCATATCAAATATTATAAAAGATGAAATTGATAATATATGGAATCTTTTTGTACAATATTCTTATTCTAAACATAATTTATCAATCGGTAATGAAAGAATTGGGTATAAAAATTATGAAATACAATTTATAGAAAAAAATAATTATTATTCATATCTTAAAGTCGATAAATATAGAAATTGTTTAATTATTATAGGAATACCAAAAAATGGTAAAGAAAAAAAAGTTAAAGAAGTAATATCACACGAACTTACTCATCTTATAGAAATTATAGGTTTAAATAATAAAGATTATCCTAAATATTGGAATATTAAAAAATCATTAATGGAATTTAAACCAAAAACAAAAGAAGGTGAACTATTAGTAAGATGTATTTATAAAACATTAGATAATGAGATAAATGCTAATGTTGCACAAACATATGTATATTTAAATAATTTCGGTATATTATCAAAATCCGATTATATAGATAAACTTGAACAATATTCTGAATGGATAGAATATAATAATATTTTAAATATTGATAAAGATATAATTAAATCCAAAATAGATATAGTTGAAATAGAAGAATTGAATAATGTTTTATTAAAGAATGGTGTTAAAACTATTAAAATATTTAATATTGATAAATGGGTTGATTTCTGGTTTGATATTTTTAATAAAAAATGTAAAATATACTTAAAAAATTCTAAAAGAATTATTGATGAAGTTATAAATAAATATAAACATTTAGAAGAATACTCAACTTATCCAAATGATTCGTCTTTAATTATAGACTACAATAAATTTATTAAAAAATAGGAATTAAAATAAAATGATATTATGAAATATTTAAAAACATTTGAAGGTAGAGGTATATCAAATATAATAAAAGAATATACTGAATTAATATTTTCATATTATAATGGAGAAGATAATAAAATTCAATTAGATTTAGATTATATTGATTTACCATTAATGGATTTAAGAATAGTATTTACTATGTCCGATAAATATTATGGTTATTATGATCCTACATATTCAAACTTAGAAGATAATAAATTATTTAATATAATTATTTATATAGAAATAGATAAAAATAATATAATTAATCATAAAATAAAAGGTATAATAACACACGAATTAACTCACATTAAAGAATTTTACGAAATATTTAAAAGAATGAGTGAATTAAATATTAAAATAACACCAACATATATTAAAATTAGAAATATTGTAAATGATATAGATGATATTAATTTTAAAAATTTTTTATATTTAATATATTTATCATATGACACGGAAATGAATGCAAGAATATCACAAGTATATCATTATTTATATGATTTTAATATTAAAGATAAGAATATTCTTTTTGATAAATTAAAAGAACATGAAAATTGGAAATATTTAATTTTATTAAATGATTTTAATCATGTTCAATTTGTAGATGAATATGTTAATAAAATAGGGATAGAAGGATTGTTAAGAATAACAAATGAGTTAATTGATAAATTTTTAGATAAGGAATTAAATAAAGATACTAAATTATTAAAATTTATTGAAACACATGTTAATAATATTGATGATTTATATTTATTTTATAAAAAATGGTCAGAATATTTTAAGATAAAATCTGATAAACATTTAAGAAAATTTAAATCTTTAATAGATGAAGTTATAGAAGATTTAAATGGGAATCGACCATTTAATGAAAATTATAGAAATGTTTTAAAAGAAAAAGATAAATTTAATTAAATGAAATATATTATATCATACTATAATTTTAATGAATCAAAAGGAATATCGGATTCATGTGAAATAGTTTTATATAAAATATGGTCAAAAATAGAAAATGATATAATAAATAGTATATCAAATGACATTGTATTTGATATTAATGAACTTGATTTTAAATGTAAAAATATAATATTAAAATATAACATATCAAAAGGAGAAGATAACATTTGTAATGGATTAACAATACTGAATAATTCAAAAATAATAGATAACATTTTAAATGATATTACAATTAATATCGATATAATAGTAAATGATATGGATGATGAATTTATTTATTATATAAAATCTGTTATTCTACATGAATTATTACATATTTTTCAACATTATAATATTAGAATAAATAATAGATTTAGACCAGAATCATTTTCAATTGGTAGTATTTTACCACAATTAAAACAAAATGTTAGTTGTAAATATTCAAAATATTTATTGGATGTATTATACTACTCGTTATCACATGAATTATCAGCACAATTACACCAATATTATTTATATAAAATATCAGGTAGAGAATATAAAAAAATAAATTTCATAATAGATTTACTATCAAAATTTAAAATCATTGATTTAAGCGAGGAAGATGATAAAGAAATAACATATATAAGAAATCATGTTGTTAATTCAATAAAATATTTAGCAACTAATAAAAAATATTTAAAGAATATCGATTCATCAATATGGTCAGCTGGTGATAATGTTAATTTTTTAAAAAATATTAAAAATGTGGTAGACTATAAATTGAAATGGATTCATAAAAAAATAAAATTAATAAATAGTAAAATAGAAGAAAATAAAACAATTAGGTATGATCAAACAAATAGTTTACCTACTAATTGGGAATATTATGATATTTTACAAAGATTTGATTTTATTAAAGAAAACTTGAACGATTGTAAAATAAAATTTTTTATATGAAAATAGATTATAATCTTACTCCTTGGTAAAGATGGCAAAGCTATGTAAATCAACGCATCATAGAAAATTTAAATGATCCTGAATGGCGTAAAGCATATGAAGAAAATCGTAAAAAATATCCAGAAAATTTTAAAGATATTAAAATAACTTTTAGGGATGGTAAAACAAGAATAGGTTATTTTGATGGTCAACATTACGTGGTAACAGATAGTAAATATTGGATGGAAAATGGTGGAGTTCAAAATCCTGATGTGATTGGATGGGAATATATTGATTAAAAATTTTGTGGTTTAAAATATTTATTATATCTTTGTACTATTAAATAAAACAAAAATTATGAAAAAGAAATTTGATGGACTTTAGGTAAAAAATACCTAATGGTCATGAGAAAAGTAAAAGAATTAAGAGAAACTACAAATCGTAGAGTTTATAAATTAGTTAATGAACAATTAATCCATTGGGATTGTTGTTGGATTTGTTCAAAAAGAAGAGGTTATTGGTGCGATTGTTGGAATGATGGTAGACGTGATTATGATAATCCACTAAAATCTTGGAAGTATAAATCAAAGAAGAAAAGACAATACCTTTAAGGTGTTGTCTTTTTTTTTGTTTAATTTTTTAGACTTTTTTTATTAATAAGAATATAATAAATATTCGATATATTAAACACTTAAAATATTTAATTAATGATAAATGAAAATGAAAATGAAAATGTTTTTACTGAAAAAAACATTATTCGTCTTATAGAAAATCCTATTATTAACACTTATTCAACAATAGAATATGGTAAATCGATGGCAACAATCAATGAACATTATGTTAGATTTAACATAAATAATTATGTTGGTAGTAAAATTATGTTAGGAGATAATGATTATGAAGAATTAAAAAAACATAATGTGGATGTTTCTAATAATGGAACTGGATTTGATTCTTTTAATATCAATAACTCAAAACGGTATCAAAATAAATTTAGACAAGTTACTGGTAAAATGCCGTATAGTAAACAATTACATTTTGAAAACACTAGAAGACATTCTAAAAAAAATAATAATAGTTCATCTAATAGTGGACATGTAGTGTATTCCATTAATGAATTTGATTATGTCATTTTTACTATTTGCCATATAGTAAACGGTGTTAGACCAAATTATAAAGAATGGTCATTCTCTCTTATTCCAATCGAAAAACTGGAGGATCCCAATAATATTGGATACTGTTTACCTCAAATTCCATCGATTTTAGTTAAAGAATATTTTATTTCAAATATAGATGAACTTTGTAAGAAATTTAAATAAAAAAAGAACTTAATATTAAGTTCTTTTTTTTATTGATTCTTGGAATAATTTTTTCCCCTTTTCACTTATATCAATTAATACATATTTTCTATTTAAATTAATAGCAGCACGTCCAGTTGTGCCAGACCCAGCAAACGGGTCCATAATTAAATCATTTTCATCACTATATAATGTTATTATTCTTTCTAATAATTTAATTGGTTTTTGCGTAGCGTAATCTAATTTCTCACCGCTTTGAATAGAAGATATATCTATCCACATATCTCTAATTGGTATTCCATACATTTCATCTAAAAATCTTTTTATCCTTGGTATATTTTTAGAATTATATTCAAGTCTATTATCATTATCTAATTTTATCATTTTAGATTTTTCAATATACCATTGTCTTGTATTTCCTTTCCATTCATATCTCAAATTTGGTCTTTGAACCACATTAGGTTGTGAATTATGAGCAGCTGTTGTAGTATATTCTTTTTTATGAATCGGACAATATTTTATATTGCTTTTTTTTCTATAATCTTCATCATATTCTGTATATATCGGATTGTATTTATATTTTTTAGTTTTTGAATATACTGATATATTATCATGAAATCTAGCTAATTTTTTACTACTTTTTTTATTCCCTCCTGATTTCCAAATAATTTCATTACAAAAATTTTTAGATCCAAATACTTTATCTAGATATAATCTAACATAATGGTGAGATGAAGGTTCACCATGAACTAATATAACCCCATCTTTTTTAAGAATTCTTTTAATTTCAATAAATCTATCGTATAAAAATAATCCATATTCTTCTAATGAATTAAATTTATCCATATAATCATCAAAATCTCTACCAGTAGCAAAAGGCGGATCTAAATATACCATTTGGAAAGTGTCATCTGGGAATGATTTTAATAATGCTAAATTATCACCTACATAATATTTATTAATATCCATTTATTTTTTAATTATTTTTTAAATCTATTTATATAGATTATATTTCTTATAAAGTTTTTATTAAATTATAATTTTTGAGACATCTTCTCCAATTGTATGATAGTAGAACTTTAATACATATTCTATATAATTAGATCTGTTTGATGTTTTTTCATCTAATCTCTTTAACAATTCATTATCAATTGTTATAGATATTTTAACCTTTTTTTGTTTTTCGGTTTTCATAATTTATGGATTCCTTTATTATTATATATTAAATTAAAAAAGTCAAAAAGTAGTAAATCATACTATTTTTTCATTTTTACACTAATTTATATTAATTCTAAATAAAAACTTAAAACAATAATTATATCATAAACTATAATACTTAAAATAAAAAGTCAAACATGAGATATAAGATGAGTGATGATGATAAAAGACAAAATATAAGTCTATCTATTAATCAAAAATTAAATGAACTACTTGAAAAAGAAATGTCAGAAAAAGGAATTAAAAAATCACAAATTATAGAGAAGGCAATAAAAACTTATATGGATTCATTGAAAGAAAATGAATTGACCGAAAAGGATTTAGAAAAATTAATGAAAACTTTTATAGATAAAAATAATAATTAAAAAATAATAAAAAACAGTATGAAAATTTATAAATTAATCTTTACAATTTTAATTTTTATTAATCCATTTATAATAAATGGACAAGAAAAATACACAACCTATTACAATTCTTATGATGGAAAAATATATGATATATCTATTGAATTGCAAGATAATGGTGATTATGAATTATATATTGATATGTCATCATTAGACAAATTATCAAAATCTGGTGGAGTAATAATTGAAAAGAAGGCATTAAATGGATTTATAAATACATTAAATGAGTCTAAATTGAAATATGAAGAATGGGTTAAAGTAGCAAAAACTAATAATATTTTATCTTTAAATAAAGATATGCCATATAGTACAATATTTATTGCTTCATATTTTAACTATATGGGTGTTAGTATTTACGAATGGCATTTATCAGCATTTGTAAAATGTTCATATAATTTTAAAATATTAAATGGGAAATATTTTATGGATATTCAAACTCCACAATTAATTAGTAGTTCAAATGAATATATAAAACATGATGGGTTTATTATAAGATTTTCAACTAGTAATGATATACTAAAATTTATTAATACATTATCCATAGATAAAATTGATAATTATATTTCAAAACCAAAAGAAACAGATTTATTTAAATAAAAATAATTAGAATATCAAATTAAAAAATAAATTAAACAACATGAAAAAATTACTACTATTAACAATTGGATCAATTTTCTTATTCTTTAGTTGTATGACTTATGAATATATATCGGTAAACCCTTCTAATAAAATACCTGATGGTACACAATCTTTAATTATACCAAATGCTACATTAGATGTAGCTAAAGAATTATTTAAAGATAACCAAATAATGTATAAAACATTTGAAACTGGTATAGAAACAGAGATTATATTATTGGATGATAGAACAAAAGCTCAATATAAAGTACATGAATTTGATAATACTTTAAAATTAACTTGTTATAGAGGATATACAGATAAAGTAAAATCGCAAATGGTAGTATTGGCAGGATACGCAGCTGCCAGTGCTTATGATACACAATCTATGAATATAGTTGTATATGATAAAAATATATTAAAACAAAAAAAAGTTTTTGATTATTTAGTCCAAATGTTAGAAACTAAAGGTATAAAATATGAACTTAAAAAATAAATTAAATTATGAATTTATTAAAATTGGCATTAAGAAGAATTGCTGTCAGAAACTTAGATAAAAATATCGTTAAAACATTTAATAATGTTGTTGATTCAAAAGAAGAAAATAATGTTAAAGATTATATACCTAATATACCAAAAATATCTGATATATTTAAATCTATTGGATTATCTATATTGGTGATATTTGGAATAGGTATATGGTCATTTATAATATATTTAATATTATCTATATTCTTTTCTATAAATATATCTATATTAATATCATTGTCAATGATGTTATTATTAGTGATATTACTATTTTTATCAGAAATTTCTATATCCAAAATACCATCACAAAAAGAAGAATCATTATTTGTTAAAGATAACAGATATAAAGATAAAAAGAGATTTTCTAGGTATATTAGTATACCTGATTATGATAATATGATTATTTTTAATAAAAAACAAAATAACATTAAGATTATATCATCATTAATAAAATATTTACCGACAATTATTTTAATATTTTTGTTTTGTATTTATTACTTTTTATAAAATAAATTTTTAAATAATGAAAAAACCAGGTGGGACATTAGCAGTAAACAATATAATAAGATCAGGTAAAGGAAGTATCAGAGAAATACAAAATGGCGAATTTCCTAAAAAAATCAAAATAAAATATGATAAACCCAATAATACAAGGGATATAGATTATATTTTACAAAATGATGATCCATATATACTTATCGATGGTTGTATTCTACATAAAGGAGATTTAATTAATGAATCAAATAACCAACCAATTGAATCAAAAAACAAAAACTCAAATTCAATATACGCCGAAATTTCAGCAATAAAAAATAATAACGATTTAAACTATTTAGTTGATAATAACGAAATTGAAAACTATAATAGTAAAATGGTTTATTTACACAATAAATATGGTAAAATTCTTAGTGATAAAGCAACCAGTAATTTAAGTAAGTATAATGTAGTAGTGATGGATGAAGATTTAAATGTTTTAATACCTGGTAAACATTTTAGAATTGTTAGTGATGTTGGATCACAATATGATAGAAATAAGAATACAAAAAAATATGGATTATATAGATGGGTTCTTAAAACAGAACTTATAGATAATAAAATACCTAATGATGAACTTGATTATTTTATAAATACATTAACTTATATGGATAATAAATTAAATGATATTGAAATATCAAAAACAATTGATATTCTAAAAAATAAAATAAATTTATTAAAACAATGAAAAAATATAGTGATTATTTAAATCAATTAAATATTAATAAAAAACTATATGAGATGGCAATGTCATCTGATAAAAAGAAAAATATTCAAAGATTTAAGGAATCAGGTGATTTTAAATCAATATTAAAAGAAATAAATATATTAATCGATAAAATAAGAGAAGAATCATTAAAACTAGATTACAACGATATAAATTATAGTATTTATAATAATACAATAGAAATTCATTATAATTCAATATTGAGTGCATATTTAAATACATTAAAAGAAATTTTATTTGGATTGTATGATAACTCAGATATAATGAATAAAATTTTTCAAGATGGATATAGGGATTTATTTTTAGAAATTGATATAGATAAAAATAATTTTAATAGAATAGATATTATTAATGGTTTACCAAATTTTATGAAAAAATTAGAATTAGGTAAAAAAGTATATAAAAAATTAATAAAGGATTTTAATTATATATCTAGTTTTTATGGATATTCACCAAGTATAAATAGTGATATGGTATGGGATAGTATATTAGATGATAATGATATATACTCCTTTACAAACGATGATAATATAATATCTTTTTATAATGATTTTAACTATGATGAAATTATAACTATATTAAAACAATTTTATTCAGTAAAAGGAAAAAGATTTTATGATGATGATTTTTTAAAAAAATATAATTTATCAGATAAAAAATTAAATGATATTTTATAAAAAATATTTAAACTTTTTTAATTCGTCATATACAATTAAATACACAATTATATTTACATTATGTGATAGAAAAGTATTATTCGATCAAAATGGAACAATAACAAAAGATTTTAAAAAATTAATATCATTAATATTTAAATATATTGAAAATTCACCTAATGTTAAAGCTGAAAATTTAACACCATTAGAAATGAGTAAAATATCAAATACATATAAAAAGATATCAAAATATAGAGCTGGTGGTTTGAATGCAGTAGAAACCAAAAAAATGTATAATGATATGGTAAATGAATTAATTGAACAAATATAGGTTTTCATTTTTCATTTTTAAGGGATTTAGAAAAATCTAAATCCCTTTTTTAATATATACATAAAAAATAAATAATTTTTATGAAAAATATTAAAAATTTTAATAACTTTGTATCCGAAACCAATAATGATGAAAATATGAATGAATCTTGGAGACAAATTAAAGGATACCTAAAAATTCCTCAAATTTTACTAGAATTATTACTTAAAAAATTAGTTAATTTTGTTCCTAGAATTGGATTAAGATATGATGAATTGTCAGCAAAAATAGATTTTGATAAATCATTATCACCAAATACAATTAAAGATGATATCCAAAAACTAACCATTAATGATATCAAAAATGATAATTTAAGAAGAACACTAAAAACAAAAGGAATTTTTGATAAGTGGAATGTTTATTATATGAATAGACAACATCAAAACAGGGATGCTATCTATATCACAAAGGATGAACTTAAAAAGGGTGATAAATATTATGGTGAAAGAATATCTGATCATGATATAGATGATAAATATTCATCAAAAAAACAAAGAAGATACTTTAAAGAAAAGGGAGTTAAAAATATATCAGAATTAGAACCGCAATTTTATGTAGTTGCTGCAGTTCATTCTGATAATCATGATAAAATGAATATTGAACGAAAAGAAAGATATAAAAAGAAAAAAGAAAGATCACTTGAAAAATTGGTTGATAAGTGTATTAAAAATGATAAATTAATAGGTAGAAGTTCTTCTACATATGGAAATTGGTCATATTTACCAGTTATACACAAGGTAGTTAAAGAAGATAGAATTGACCTAGTTCAAAAAATAATTGATGCATGTTTAGATGAAGATGATGTTAAAAAGGTTTTAAATCAAAAAATTGATCATGAAGGATGGCAAGATGATAGAAATGGTAAATCACCAATTGATTTTGCTAAGTCAGAAGAAATGAAAACTTTACTTAGAAAATATATGTAAAATGATTTCAATTAATATTAATAAAACAGATTTAGATTTTACTGAATGTAAAAATTCAATGGATACATTAAATGTATTCCTTAATGAATTATTATCTCATTTTAGAAAACATAACATATCAAAAATAAGAGTAACCGCTTTCATGGGTTCTACAATAGGTGATTCATCATTATTTAAACATGATTCAATTATTAATAATATTTTATATAATTCAAATCCTGTACCCTATAAAATAGGAAAATTAAATGACATAGATGTATATGTTGATCCATATTTAAGATATGATGATAATAAAATTTATATAGAATATGATAATACTCATATAAGAACTATGAAAATTAATAGGTTATTAAATAAAAATTATAAAGTATTAATTGATAATATAGTATTGGACAGGGATTTAATGGATATTTTAATATAGTATAAAAAAGGGATTTAATTAATCCCCTTTATTTTTTTCAATTTGTTATATCTTAAATATTTATGTAGTCCAAATTCTTTTAATGATCTTTCATATAATAATTCTCTTGGTGTATTAGGTTCTCTAAAAATAATCTCCATATCATCATCAGTTAAAAACAATACACCGAAATTAACAATAAAAAATTCTAATAATGTTTTAATAAAATTATAATCGTGATTATGTATTTCAAAATTTAATAATTCATCTTTATTAGTATATCCATAAAATACGAAAGGTTTATCTATAAAAACTTGTATTGTACATTTCTTATGATCAATAATAGTAATATTAACAAAATTAAATTTATTAATATCTTTAATAGGTATAGGTTTACTCAAATAAATAGTTCTCATTTATTTACGATAAATTATACAGAATTTTTGTTTACATGCACTTAAAATAGATTCTTTTGCTGTATCTACAAAAGAATTAAAGTTAGTGTAATCTTCGTAATGATTGGAGTTTATTGAATTTACACAATATTGTGCAACATCTTCTGTTATATCAATAGTTCTTCCAATATAAATGATATTTTCATCATTTAATTTATGAAAATGATTAAAAAAATCACTATCTTTATTCCCTTTATCAAATGGGTTATTTTTATCAAAACCTTTAATATAAATATTACCTTTTAAATTTACTTCCATAATTTTAAATGTATGAATTTATTCTATTTATCTCATCTTTAATTTTTTTAATTCTTGTTTGGATATCATTTGACATACCCATTAGATGAATTAATTCTTTCTGTTTTTTCTCTAGTATTGGTTTTGCGTTTTTTCTGATATTTGATGCAAAATTAGGTTCTTTAATGTCAATAATACGAACTCTTATACCATCAAATCCGAATTCAGATGATAAGTAAAAGGGTGTAAACTTTGTTAAATATATAATTATTTTTCTAGCATTAAAGAATGTCTTATTTTTTTCAAATCTATTAACAATTTTTTTAAATTTATCTAATTTTGATTTTGATGAAAATCCAAAATTTTCAATTGTATCAAATTTCATATCACCTCCACATTTAATCTTATTTAAATATGGTTTAGTAAATTGTAAGAAAATAGATTCATCATTTACTCGTATTCTTACCATTTTAAAAAATACATTATTGTCTTTATTTTTTAAACAAATAGTATCGTCAATTATTTGAGTAGTGATATTTTTAATAGTTTGTGTATTTCGAAAACCATTCATTGATTTTTCAAATATAGACACATTTACTAAAACTTGTTCTTTAAATACGATTTCAAATATTTCACTTAAGTTTATCATATTTTTAGAAATTAATATTTCCAATGATTTTTATGATAACCACATTTTTTACATCTCATATAAACTTTTGGTATATTATATCTTTTTTTAAATAATGTATCAGTTTCTTTAAAATATTCCTCTTCAATTAACCATTCGTGTTTACAGAACGATTGTCTTAAATAATCAATTAACCATCTCATGATTTTTATTTTTTTTAAATTATTAATATTATCTTTATCAATTATAACAATATAATCCTTATTGTTCTTTTTTAATTATATCAAAACCAAATTTATCAAGTTGTTTCCTAATATTCTTAAATGATAATCTACAACTCATAATATCATAATTATTAATAAAATGACATACAAAAGAATCATCATATACCCCTATTTTATCATGATCTGTATTATATGATGTTAGTTTACAATTTGTTAAGAAAATTTCTTGTACTTCTTTTTTTGTAAATAATTTTTTACGTTTCCGTTTTTCATATTTAATATCACTAAAATATGCTAATCTTTGTGGTGATGTCGGTAAGATAATTACCTTGTTTTCAACGTGTAATAATTGTTTAAGTTTAGATTATGATATTTTCATACTTGTGTAATTTAGATCACAAAGATAATAAAAATATTTAACATTTAAAATGTTTCCACTAAAATAACATCGGAATATCTATTTATTTTACCATAAGTTGCCCACCAAGTATCACCAGCTGGAAATGTTAGTTCTTCTGCATCTTTAGTAAATTGGTGTTTATACCAAGTTCCTTTTCTTAATTTTCTATACCATTTATATTTACCTAAGTAAACATCTAACCATTTTTGTTTCATATTAATTTTTTATTTTTATTCTGTTTGTTTACCGTATTTAAGATAATCTGATATTTGTCTTTTTTCATCTTTTGTTAAATGTTGTGAATGTATATAGATTCCGTCTCCTTCTCCTGCTACATCAAAATGAATTCCTTTGTTAGATATTTCACTATCATATATCATTAATTTATCTCTATCCAACCACATTTCATATCCATTTAAAAAGATTTTTTCTCTTTTACTTTCATTAACACTTTTTTCAATATAAAGATATGGTTCCTTTCTACTTAACCAATTATTAACTTCTATTTCATTAATATTAAAACCATACCAATCAGGTATTTTAACATCCCATTTATTTTCAATTTTATCTACTCTACCTTCTTTATCAAAATGTATTTTAATATAGAATAAATCATTCTTTTTTGATTTTATGACTATCGGTTCTAATGTTGATTTATTTTCATTAACAAATTGATCCCATTTTTTAATCATACTAATATTATTAATTTTTAAGATATTTTATTTATTTTATAAAAAGAATCTCTCGCATACCAACCACTTGGTTGTTCATTATAACCATCATCTACTTTACAATAATCAGCATCAATATCAACAATTTTAAAACGAATAAAATCACCATGATGTTTTTCTCTACTTTGTCCACATGATCTAACTTTTGCATATTGTGTAGCATGTTGACTCCATGAATCAGTTGGTGCATCAGTTCTTGGAAAATCAACAAATATTAAATTATTATCACCGACTTCTGGCCAAACTTTTTCTAAATAAAAATGTTGTTTTGTTATATGATTATATACTCTTATGTGTTTCTTATCATGCCATTTATCAGGATTGTTATTAACATATGCGAAATTACTATATCCTGAATTCTTCATATACTCAAAATCTCTTTCGGATATGGGATATTCTAAACCATCAATTTTTATACCTTCATTAATAAATTGGTTAAATTTTTTCATTTAGTATTATTTATTTTATTTTATGTTATATTATATATAAAATTAATTAATCAAATTTTCTAATATAGAAAAATAATAATCAACAAGTTCATTCACTCTTTCTTTATGTTTATCAATTGTTTTTGTTTCTTGTTTATTTACATCATGTAAAATTTTCAAAATTTCTATATCTTTTAACACATCAATTTTTTTACTTTTATTATATGATACATCAACAAAAAATATATGATCATTTAATAACCACCACCATTTAGAATCTCTATCTCCCCACAATAAAACATAATATGAACTATCATCCATTAATTTAATAGTAATATCTGTAAAATACCAATTATCATAATAAATAACCGTAAACGTATTATCATATATTTGACATACATTATCAGAATTTCTAATAATATAATTTTTAATCATATTATTATTAGTATTATAAAATTTTACTGATAATAACATAGTAAATATTATTGATACTATTAGTAATATTAAATAAAATATTTGTTTTCTCATATATTTATTTTTTAAAAATTAAAAATTGCAAATATTAAAGATATTAGCATGTATATTACAAATACACTTAAGAAAAGTGTAACTATCATAGTAATAAACTCAAGTAATTTTTCTCCCATTTATTTAGTTTCTTTAAATTATTAATTAAAATTTAAACTACAAAGATAAAAAATATTTTTTATAAACAAAACTTTTTTTATTAAATATAATGTATTATCTTTATAATTAAAACTTAAAAAATGGGAGAAAATCATTATCATATTTATTACTATAATGGAAGTGATCGCACATTAAATCTATTATCAGAACAATTTGGATTATTATTTGGTAAAAAAGTATCTAGTGGCTATAGCAGACAAGATGAAATAGAATACTATGATCCTGTTAAAAGAAAATATGTGACTAAAGTAAAATTGAAAAGAAAAAATATATCATTAAAATTCTATTATTATAATATTAATAAAAAAGATTTTAATGAAATTGTAATTAAAGATCACAAAATATACAATAAAAAATACACTAGTAAATTCTTTGATGATAATTTTATACCAGTTGAGAGAATCATAGATAAAATTGATATTATGCACCGAATTAAAAAAATAGAGAAAATTAAAAGAAAACTTTAACATAAATTTAATATATGAGTAATAAAGTTTGTACTATAACAATAGATTCAATAACCAGTCAAGAAGTTTATAATGTTATGCATGATACCAATATCAAAAATTCTGATTTGTTTTTAAATGGATTTGAAAAGTTTTTTATAATAAAAAGATATTTTAATAATGATTTTCGTAAAATAACAGAAAAACATGGTATGATCGTTATAGAAGTATTAAATCTATACAAAAAAGACATATTAAAATATAATAAAAAACCAATAAAAAGAAATAGTAGTATAGAATTTAATACATATTATTTCAATGGTAGAGATAATATACCATTAAAATATTTAAAAAATAAATTAGAATTGAATATAAATGATTTTGATAATTATAGACATATTATACCTTTTAATACATTAGACTATAATCAAGTATACAGAAAATTAAAAATTAAAAAAATAATACAGAAAAATGGAAAAAGTTAAAGTTAAAGTTTTTAATAACGGTGAAAATGATTTACCTAATTATTCAACTACATTATCAGCAGGATTTGATTTTAGGGCTGATTTTAGTAAAATTAAAACAATTGGCGACTTAATTGGTAATACACAATTCACACTAACTAATATCGGTGATGAAAAAATCGTAACATTATTACCTGGTGGCAGAGTATTAATACCAACTAATTTACATATTAAATTACCAGATAATTATGAATTACAAGTTAGACCAAGAAGTGGATTAGCACTTAAAAACGGAATCACAATTGTAAATTCCCCAGGTACAGTAGATCCGGATTACACTGGAAATGTGGGAATTATATTATTAAATACTGATTTACACAATTCATTTGAAATTAGACATGGGGATAGGATTGCACAAGGTGTTATAAATGAAGTTAAACAAGTAGAATGGGATAAGGTAGATACAATGGAAGATTTAGGTAAAACTGATAGAGGACAAGGTGGATTTGGACATACTGGTGTATAATGAAAAAAGATAAATTAAAAGGAGTAGAAGAAGGGATTAAGTTTTTTATAATTGATATAGAAACTTATCCTTCTTTTAGTGATGTTATATTTAAAACTGATTATAATAAAATTTTATTACAAAAAAGATTAAAGAAAATTAATAAAATAATGAAAAATGGGAGCAAGTAGAGAAAGTCTTAATGTTTATTATAGATTAAAATATTGTGGTTCGTATAAACAGTTTTTCAAGGAAATTAAAAGATTATTTCGTCCATTATTCAATAATAAATATCATAGAAAAGTTTTTATCTTAGACAATTTTATAACACCATACTATAAAACTATAGGGTGTAGAATAAAAGGACATGTATTTAAACAAGATTATGAAGATAATAGATACTATTGTGTAAATTGTTACAAATGGGTTTCAGAAAAACAATTTTTCGAACATAATAGAATTCAAAAGATAAAAAAAATTAAAAGAAAAATATGAAATTAATTAATATAAAAACATTTTATAATAAAATATTCATTATTATATTTTTTATATTCAGTACAATATTGCAGTCAATATCACAAACAAATAATAATAATGTATATTTAAGACTAGGTATGGATATTAATGAAATTAAACAAGAAATTATTGATTATAAAATAGATTATATAGATAATACTAAAGTATTAATACAAGACACAGAATATATAAAAATATTTTATTTTTTTAATCGTAACGATATATGTAATTTACAAGCATATCTTTATAATATAGATGCATTATCACACATATTAAAATCATTTAAAGATGATAAGAATTTTATTAGAATGGATGCTTTAGAGTATCTATATAGTGATGGTCAATATGTTAGGAAATATTTATTATATATAGACGAAGATAAAGGTACATTGATATTATATGTAGAAGATGTTTAAAAATGAATATAATATTATTAAAAAATTAAAAAAGATATGAAAATAGAAAATAAAGAATTACCTGATAATTGCCCTGATTGTAAAACTAATTTAATTAAAAGACCAGGACCTAGATTAATAAGAGAAGGTAGTACTAAAAATTTTAGTACATTTAGTATGTGGTGTCCTAATCCAAAATGTGGATGGGAAACAGAAACATTTAAAATAAGAGAAGATTATTTGAGAAAGAAAAAATCAGAATATGAAGATATTACGCCATATAAAAATTGGTTTAATAAATTATTTAAATAAAAATATTATGAAAAAATTAATTAAAAATTTAAAATTTAAAATTTTTGGAGGTAAAATAGAAGAAGATATTGAAAAAGATGATGAATTAATATCTGTTATTAACCCTAAAATCAAAAAAACAAAAAAGACATATTCAAGTTCTTACTATCATATAAATAGTAGTTATTATTCTAATAGTGGATGTACATCAATGGATGAATATATAGATTATAAAGATTATAGAAGAAAACAGTTAAAAGATGAATTAATGAATGATAGGGAGTTATTAATGAGTGTATTATCAGATTTAAGAGAAGAAAAAATTGAAAAAATCAAAAATAATATTAAAAATGAATGATGATTTTATAATTAATACGACAGGTGATTTAGTATATGATGGTACAGATATTACTATATCATCAAATAATGGTATATCATATTCTTATGATACAATAGACCTAAATTTAGATTATGTAGATAAAGAAGTATTTAAAGATTATCTTAAAAACAATCCCGATTTATTTAATGATATAATAAAAGATTTAAGAAAAGAAAAAATAAATAAAATTATAAATAAATAATGGGAAGAATACCTGGTTCAAAATTAAAAAATAATAATATTAATATTAATGATGAAATAGTTAGAAAATATCTAAAAAATAATCCTGACCTATTAAATGATATAATTAAAGATTTAAGAAAAGAAAAAATAAATAAAATTAAAAATATATAATATGAAAATGTATGATTATTATAATGCCAATACATTAGATATCATTGATAATTGTTATATTAAAAATATTGATATTAATAGTATAGTAAGAGAAGAGTTAAAAAAATTATTAGAAGATCCTAAGTTTTTACAAGATTTATTAATTAAAATTAGAGTTCAAAAAATAAATAAATTAAAAAAATAATATTATTTCTCTTTATAAATTATACAAAAATTTCTATTTGTAGATTTAATAGCATTGCTATATATATTCCTAACTATATCAGGTTCTATCTTTTGTGTGTAATCCTCTAGTATAACTTTCTTCATTAGTTTATAATTTATTTCGTCTGCATTTCCTTTATATAAAACCTTATCAATATCAGAATCAACTATCATTTCTAATATTTTTTCCATCATATCTTTTTTATTATTAAAAGATTCAAATATTATATTTTCTTTTAATGATATTTTCATAATAAATTGAGTATTATTTTTAAATATATAGTAAGAGTAGTATTAAAAGTTTATTTAAATTGAATTATCAATTATTTATATATAAATCATAAAAATTATAATTTTTTAAATGTCAAATACAAATAAGTTAATTTTCTTTAATAAAGATGGGTATCCTTATAATTTTAGATTAAACGATGGAATATGGACGGGAAAAATATTTTTTGAACAAAATAGTACCGATATATTCAAATCTTTATCTATTTATACATTAGAATCAGTGGATAGTATAGATTATTCAAATAATATGGATATTGTTAATAAAGAAATATATAATACCAATGGTATTATTATATCAAAAAAAGTTAATGGTGAAGATATTGTAAATGATATAAAACCAGTTAACAAAAACTCAAATTTTTATTCAAAATGGATAATTGGTGATAACTTTCATAGAAAATATCCAGTAGGTTCAACAGTATCATTCATAAGTAATATAATATCTGGTACTACATCTGGTCAAACTGATTTTATGGATACTAATTATTATAGTGTTGTTAAAACTAAGAAGAACGGCATAATGATAATTACAGATACATCAAATATTTCTTTTAATTTTATATATGATAAACTAACTAATCCAATATACATAAAATCAAATAATAATATAAGTATAACGGATATTGGGTTAAATTATATTAATGAATTTGATATTGGTGAAAAAGTATCAATTGTAGGTACAATATATAATGATGGAGTTAATGAAGTAGTAGATAAATCATATAATGTATCAACTATTCTAGATTTTGATTTAGGGGCATATAGTCTTCAAGATGGAGATAAAATAAATATAGATTTAGAACTATTTACAGATAAGCCGTTAATATATAACGGTAATATTAATTTAGAATATGATATTAATTTAGGATTAATTATAACATTCTTAAATAATAATAATTCTAATATAATAACAGGCGAAAAGTTTGTTATTGAAGATTTAAATGGTAATAACTTAACAAATGGTAATATTTATACCATAAATAATCCAATTAATACAAAATATATTGGCAGTTCTAATGTTATTTTTACGGAGTATGAATATGAAGAAGATGATGGTAAAAAAGAGTCAATTTATAAAATACAAGTACCAAAACATTTTAATATTAAATTAAATGATATTATTAAATTTGACTTACATGAAACATATTCAGAAGTTGGATTAAATGGAGATTTAGTAAGAAAAGTAATTAGAGTAGAAACTGGTACTACTTTAAATACATATACTTTAGATGGACACGTACACGAAGAATCATTAGTTAATTATAATATTTATAAAATGTTAAGAGATTATGAAATTAATCAGTACTTAGTTACATCTAGTATAGATTATACATTATATAATGGATATGCATTATGTTTATCATCAGATAATAAAATATCATATGAACAAAATATATCAATAAATGGATATACAGAAGCTATTGATAATTTTATTGATAACTATTATAATTATTTCTATACTAATGGTATTCAGATATATAGAATTGATAATATATTATATTTTCATGGTATATTTAATGGAAAAAATAAATATTTTGATATTAAAATTAAGAAGAATGGAATTGTAGATATATCAAAATTACAAACATATTTAAATGTTAGTGGAACTACAAATATGTGTAACTTTATTTTACAAGATAATTTAAATAGAAATGAAGTTATTAATATAAGTAATCAATCTGTATCATATTATGCTGATATTATTTTAGATATTTTTGATGACTCTCAAGATTTTGGATTTCAACTAACTATAAATTCGGTTCAATATTATATACCATTTAATGATAATTCAGGCACAACATCTTATACATTAGAAACAATTAAAGATTTTATTAATTTATATGGTGTTGTTTTTAATAAATTGGGATTAAATCTAAATTATGGTACAACTACATCAGGAAGTACAACATTAAACCATTTGTACATAAATGGAGTTGAACCTAATGTAGATATATGGGAGATGAAAGTTAAAGTAAATAAAAATTCAAAGTATATATTATCAGAAACAAAAAACAAATATACAATGATAACATCGAATAAATTATTATGTTATGGTTGTAATTTTATAAATTTAGGATATTCAACTGGTATGATAATATCTGTATCAGGTTCTAATTATCCATCAAATAATAAAGAGTTTAATATAATCGGTATAGATAATAACCAAATAGAATTATCTTATCAGGGCACAATGTATAGTGATACATCATTAATAAATATAAAATCAAGAGAATATTTAAGAAGACCAAGAGAATCAAATCTTACAGATATTTATTATAGATTTAGATGGGATGATGATGAAGATGATAGTATATTTTTATATGATTTAAGTGGAGATAATTTAGTTCCATATGGGAATAATCCTGATTATGCATATATTGGACCAAAACCATTATGTAATAATAATGACCTTATTATTTTAAACAAAGATGTCAACAGAAACAAAAATTATGTTAAAGTACCATATAAACAAAAAACCGTTTTTGATCAACTTGATTTTAAATTAGATAGAATAGATGATGATAATATAAGTATTTTACCAAAACCAATAGAAACATTTATTGGATATAATTCTAAAAATGAAGGAGTTAATCAAAGAAATTTAATAATTGAGAGATTAGATAATGTTAGATATAATGGTTTTGCTGATGGTACTAATATATATTTTACCGTAGAAAATAATACTTTATTTATTAATGGTGCATTATCAGATAGTATTAATTTATTAGAAATGGGATTTAAAACAAATAGATATTTAAGAATGAAATTTGAGGATAATAAACCATATGATCAAAAATTATTTGAGAATTATAATGACTATTATATTTTAGAGGTTACCAAGAGAAAAATAAGATTTAGAGAAACATTAATAGATTTTAGTACTGAAAATCAAGAATTCCAATTTGATATATTATTATTACCAGAAAAAATGGCATCTATTATTATATATGGACAAACTGAAGAGGAAGATGAAAGATATGAATCAAATTTAAAATTACTTGGTATTGATTTAACCGAAGAAGATGAATTTATATTTAAAGAATCAAATGTTCTAGAAGATGGTATAGATTATAGATTATTGAATAGAAAAAGAAAAGAAATGTTAAATATATATCCAGAAATTTATAACTATGTAGGTTCATATAAAGCAATTCTTAATTCTATTGATTTTTTTGGATATAATGACGTTGATTTGATGGAGTATTATAAAAACATTAATGAAAATTCACCATATTATAGAAAATTAAAAAGAGTTTTAATACCAGATATTCTAGAACGAAAAGGGGATGATTTTATATATGAACCAGATATTATAAAAAGAACTGAATATGTTAAAACCAATTTGTTTAATTTGACATATAGAATAACTGACGAGGAAGGTAATAATCTTAATTTATATACTTTAAAAGATGTTCAATTTAAATTAAATGGATTAAAAAATTGGCTTAGAAAAAATGTAATACCTATAAATAGTAATATTAGAGATATAACTGGTGTTTCAGAATGTGTAGGTACATTATGGACTAGATTTGATCCTTGTGTTAATATATTTAAAAATGTTGTTAAAGAAGATGGATTATGCGTCAATTTTAATTATTCTGCTACTAGAAATTTTAATGATAGTTGGTTAATATCTGTTAAATTTTATACTACATCTGATATAGTACCAGAATGGTTTGATTTAAAAATAACTACATATAATAAAGATATTAATGGTAAATTAAACGAACAACAAAATTATGAACTATTTAAAACTGATTTAAATAATTTTAATTTTTCTATAAATTGGACAGATGATAATTATGATCAATTCTTTTCAGTGAAAACTACAACTTATGGTGAAAATGGTATATCAAAAACTATAAGTAAAATGTATAGGCTAGAAGATGGTACTACTTATTATTTTGACGAATTTAAAAATTATGTACTAGTTAATAATGTGTTTAAATACAAATATTATGATTATGTACAAAATCAAAATAATGTTTATATTATCGATGATTATGGTAATATTTATATTATAGATAAGGATATTTATCTATAAATTCTTATTATTAAGTTCTATATATTTGTTGTTTAATATTTTAGATATTATATTGCATATTGGTAATCTACCTAGTGATCTATTATTAAAACATCTAAACCCGATATTAGGAGCAAAATGTATAAATATGTTATCAACAATTAAACCACTAGGTGATTGTAATATATAGTATAATTGTTCATCTTCATAATTATCAATATATTTCTTTAGGTCTTTTTTAATTTTATCACCCAAATCTAATTTACTGTTAATAATTTCATTAAAACATTCTTTGATCATTTAAATAATTGGTATTTTTAACTATATATAGATTTATATAGTTCTATTTTGGATTTTTCTTTTGTAATAATTTAAATGCCACTCATCTAAACTATTCTTAACCCTATCATCATCTAATAGTATCTTTAAGGCTTGATAATTTTGTATATTATTAGCATATTTTATTGCTTCATTATTATTTATACTTGGATTAACTCTTTTATCTTTTAATAATAATTTCATAATATCAAAATGGTTACTTTCTAATGCCCACATAAATCCAGTTAGATCTGATGGATCAACTCTTTCGTCTTTTAATAATAATTCAACAATCTCTATATTACCATAATCACAAGCAATATTAAATGCAGATTGATCATCAAATGATGGATCTGCTCCTTCTTGTAATGCTTCTTCTACTAACCATAATAAACCATATTCTGAACCATTTAATAGTTTCTTATTTGGTGATAAATTTTTAATTTTATCTCTTATATCATCATCTTTTCTAGGTTTTAAATATGATGATATTGATTCGTTGTATGTTTTAACATATTTCATAATTAAATATTAATTTATAGTTATTCATGATAATATTCACCTTAGTCAATATCCTCATCATATTCATCAATCTCATCTTCCTCATCTTCCTCCATATTTTCACAATGAAATTTATATAATTGTTTTATAACTCTTTCATCTTTTAACAAAATTTTTATTATATTATCATTATTAAAAATTGTAGCTTCAGTTAACCCTTGATTATTATTAAAAGATGGATCAAAATCAGTTTTTAATAATTCTTTGACAATTGATATAGTGCCATATTTACATGCATTAAGAAATTGCTTTTCCTTACTCATATTTTTTAATGATCTTTTTATATTTTCTTCACTTTTAGGTTTTAAAAGATGTCTTATTGATTCATTATATTTTTTAATATATTTCATTATTTTAATTTTTTTTATAATTCATCAAATATTGAATAATCTCTAACTGCACTATCATCAGCAAAGTGAGCAGCATGGAATTTACCACTAGGAGAAACTGTTACTCCTATCATATGTCTCTTATCAGATATTGGTTTAGTAAAGTCATATATAAAATATTGTGTAGTAAATTCATTAACATAACTATTCCAATAACTACTTGATGTTGATATACACCATGATTTAGAACCAATTTTACAAGATGCATTATAATCATTTACTTGTACGATTAGCATTTCTTCTGATTCTAATACAATATCAACATTTAAACCTTCCATTTTTTTCTTTATTGTTTCCAAGTTAAACCCACCCTTTACATTTTCAATTAATCCTTTTGTATCGTTATACATGTCATTTGAATTTTTAAATCTACCACCTTTTTTAGAATAAAAATCTTTTATTAAAGGAGCAACATCAATATTTAATTCTATTAATTTTCTTAGTTTTTCGTCTGCTAACTCTCTTGTTCTACTTGGTATAGCATTAATAACTTGATTTATTTTTTTATTTATCTCAAAATTTTGAATATAATCGAATAAATCTTCTGCCTTATCAAATTCTTCAATTGGTTTATCGATATTAACATTTTTTAATTCTTTAAATACGGTTTCTAATTCTTCAAATGGTGTTCTATCGATAAACATCCATTTTGTAAATTGTCCAATATACCCCATATTTCTTGATAACATATCTCTTAATTTTAGAAATTCAGGATCTTTTTCATTTATTCTTCTATCGCTTAATATTTTTTTAGCCTTTTGTAAGTTCTCAAATAATTTATACTTTAACATAACCTTAATATTATTTTTTTATTTATATATTAAATTCTTAATTTAATAAATTACACTACACATTATCATATAGTCGTCTAAAAATTTTATTAAATGTTTAATAGTCGGACATATATAATTAAATTTTAATTGTCTATGATTGTTTATATGTTTTACTGTTATAAAATGATTATAATTATTAATATAATAATAACTTTCTCCATCACTTATAAATAAACTTGTAAATTTTGATCTTATAGGATCATCACCTTCTATCATATTAAATCTAGCATAATTCATATTATTGTTATCAACTTTAATCTGTTTTTTTATTAAATCAACTTCTTCGTCATTAAATCTAACTACTGTTCTATTACGAACTAATCCATCTAAAAATGTTTGATAAATATAAAAATAATCTTTAATTTTATCTGCAAATTCTTTAGCCAAATCATACAAATGATTTAATGTTAATATTCTAAATTTTTCTTCTAATGATTCATCCTCTAATAACTTTAATATATGTTCTTCACTTTTTGGTTTTAAAAGATGTCTTATTGATTCATTGTATGTTTTTAAATGTTTCATAATAATCCTTTATTTTTAAGTTGTTTTATATCATCAGCAACTCCATGATCTTCTGATAAATACCATTTTACAATATCTTCTTTTTCTTTCATTATATATTTTAATATATCATATTTTTTATAATCTAAACATGTTACGATAGAATTTCTATATAAATCATCTATCATTAAAATATCAATATCTTTGTGATTTAATAAAAGTTTAACAATATCGAAATGTCCATTTGATATGGCTGCATTTAATGGATTTTCTGTTCTATAAAAATTTTCTTCTGGATTAGGATGCATACCAATATCTAATAAATATTTTACAATATCAATATGTCCATATTTGGATGCTTCTGTCAATAACCAATTATCATTATTTGGTAATTCTTTAATATATGATTCTGATTTTTTTATTATATTAAACATACCATATTCACAAGCTACTAATAATTTATCATATTCATTCAACTCATCTAATTTTTTAGATATTTCTTCCTTACTTTTCGGTTTTAAAAAATGTCTAATGGATTCATTGTATGTTTTTAAATATTTCATTTAAAAGTTAATATATTTTAAACTATATATTAATTTTTAATACCGAAATAACATAATAAAAAACTATCATTTATATCATCAAATGGTTTTGGGATATTTTTAGGTTTTAATAATATCTCACTGTTATTTTTTATGTAATCTAAATAATTATTATTTAAGTCTAGTTTCATTAAACATTCCATCATATCTTTTTTATCGAAAACTCCACCTGCTTTACCTTTTTCATTTCTAGCAATTCCTTTTTTATCTACTTCATAAACGTATTCTGATATGGTTTTTTTAAGAGTAGAAGGTGGAATGATATAAAGTGTTACATTTGGGTTTTTAAGTAGTTTATACCTTATTAAAGTACCAAACACAACTAAGTCTATTAATCTTCCTTGTGCGGATGAATAAGAATATCCTTCAATAAAAACTTTAGTTTCTTGATCAATCATTTTTTCTATATCTTGTATAATCTTATCAGTAACCAAATCATATATTTTAATTTTTTCAGTTTCAGATTCAGAAAAGTCACTACTATCTTCAAATTGATGGAAACTAAAATTTACCATATTATCAATTTCTTTAATCCATTTATAATTTGATTTTTTGTTAGTATAATTATATAAAGTGAATTCATTATTTTTAAAAATAGTTATTGCGGTAGAATTTAATGATGGATCTATTCCAATTATTATCATATTTAATTTTTTTATTTTTATATATAATAAAAAATTAGTTCAATCATAAATGATAATAAAATATAATATGTTTAATGAGTCTATAAGACAATATTTAAAACCTAAAAGTGAAGAAGAAATAGAAAGACATATTAAATCGTTAAATATTAGTGTATTAAATAGGTTTTATATGGCACTAAAATATGGTGTATTTAATATTATAAAAGATATTATTAATAATAATTCAAATATAATTTCAATAAATAATAATATTGCAATAAGAACTGCAAGTGAATATGGGTATTATGATATAGTAAAATATTTATTAGATGAAATAGATAAAAGAAAAGGTAATTATGATGCAATATTTAAAGTTAATAATGTTTTTACAATGTCATCAATAGATAAAGCATATAATAATAAACATTATAATATAGTAGAATTATTATTAAAACACCCAAAATGTAAAGATTATTTAAGTGATAAAATAATAAATATTTATAAAGAACATATAGAAGATTATAAAAAACAAAAAGAATATTTAAAACAATTAGGACTAAAAAACGAATCAATTAAACATCTTTTAAAACCAAAAAACGAAGATGATATTATAAATAGTTTAGAAAAATTAAAACCTAATGAAAAAATAAGAACCATATTTAAATATGGTCTAAGACATTTAATTAGTGATTATGAATTAAAAGAATTACTTAAAAATACTAATGATGGTGAAATATTAGATATTATAATTGATAATAATTTACTAAATTTAGTTAGTAATGATACAATTGGAAAATTATTAAATAAACACAAATCACCATTAGATATTTTAATTAAATATCCTGATTTATTAGAATATTTAGAAGATGATTATTTTTTAAAAGATCAATTATCTTATTATAATATTGAAATATTAATAAGTATATTATATCAATACCCACATATTAAAAGTTTATTTAGTAATAAAGAAATGGAAGAAATTGAATATATGTTTAAAGATTATGTGTATAATTATACTGATGTTAATGACATGTTGGCATACATAGACGAATATGATTTATTCAAATTTTTTACAGAAAAAGAAATTAGAGAATTAGAAAAAGAATTATAGATTATTGTTTAAAACTTTTTAATAAAATTTTAGTATAATAAGCATATAGATATTTAAATATCTTAAAAAATAATATTATTAAATGGATTGCCCCATTTATTCAAAACATAAAAATATCATTAATGGTATTTATATGGATCGAAACCCATCAACATGGAAAGAAATACCATTAATTGATGATATTGATGCAGAAGATGATGATGGCGAATTATTTGCATTATTCAAAGATGTTAAAATATATGACATTGAACAACTATCAGGATTCACCAACCCAAAAGATATACACAATATACAAGAAACAATATTTGTAATTAGAAGAAATGGTAATTATTACTTATGTGAAACACAGGGAGAAAATTATGTTAAATTCTCTACTAATATAACAAAAGTAGATTTTGTTCAAATATATGATAGATTGGATAAAATTAAGAAGATAAAAGAAAATTTAAATAGTTAATTTTATTTTTTTCTTTATTTTATTTATTTTAATATTTCTTAAACCACTAATTGAACTATTTTTATCAACAGTAAAAAAATCAAATTCATCAGGAATATGTAGTAAACTATAATTATTAACAACACTCATTATAACCTTATTAGTTATATATTTATTCATATCATTAAAATCATCTCTAATTTTTACACCACTAAAAAATTCATGTGCATCATCAATCAATATCATATCAAAGTTATGACATCTTGGTATATCTGTAAATATCATAATATTTGTACCATTAATTAATTGAATTGAATTTGAATTTTTACCAAATTTTGCATAATGTGTTAAAATATTATTATATAATCTTGTATTTTCTAAAAAACGTTCTAATATTCTATGTTTTTCTTTCTCATATTCTACTAAAAATAATATTTTACTATTAGGTTTTCTATTGCTAAATTGAATAGTATAATCAATTAAAAAATCAGTTTTTGATGTTTTTCTATCAGAAGATAATATTAAATATTTATATCTATCAGATAAATAATATCTATATTGATTCATTCTATTAATATCATCTTTTGTATAACTCATTTTACGATTCTATTTTTTTAATATATAACATAAAATAAAAATTGTTTAATGATTGGAGAACATAGAAATTTTGATGATGTTTATTTTAGAATGGTTAGTGCAGCATTAGTAAAAACATTAAATAGATGTATATCTTGGATAAATTATTTTGAAGATCAAAAAATCAGAGTAATAGTACCATTTTATATGTCAGTTGCTGGTAGTGATAAATTTGTACTTGACGCTTTTGTTGATGATGTTGTAGATGCTAGAATAGAATTAAATACTGATCAAATACCAAGAGGAATAGTATCCTTTAATGGATTTAGTACAAAAACAGGTGAATTTGCAAACCCAAACCAATATATATCAAAGAAAACTGAAATGGATGGTGATATGAAATCATTTATTATGAAAACAAAAGGAATACCAGTTGACATAAATTATGATATAGACATTGTTTTAATGACAGAAATAGATGTAATGAAAGCTTCTGAAAAAATAATTAATATGTTATTTAACTGGATGTTTTTTAACATTGATTATTATGGTATAAAGGTCGACTGCAGTTTTACTTTACCTGATGATAAAAGTATAGAGATAGTAAGAGAACAAAACTTAGATTCTGATGTAAAGAAACATATTAAATTTTCATTAGTAGTCAGTACATATTATCCTAGTTTTTATCATGATACTGATCAGTATATTATTTGTGACAATGATCAAGAACTAAATTGGAATAGAATATGTTTCATGAGACCTTCTTTAAGAGATAAAAGTGAATTAGAATCAATTAAGCCTGTATATTGGAAAAATTGGATTTGGGATAAAGATGATTATTATAATGATAAACCAGATGGTCAAGATAGATTAAATTTACCACCTGAAAATTTTTAATTACGGGTAAAATATTTTTAACCATTTATTTTTATATGAAACATTGAATGCACTTTTAGAATTATTAGAAAATTCTCTAACTCCT
>Ga0265295_1001765_pt1 | contig 36908 bp, 32 predicted proteins | sample Munlansysbiofilm_FD_192503 | JGI IMG/M metagenome (GOLD analysis project Ga0265295, IMG submission 192503) | Leachate microbial communities from a municipal landfill in Southern Ontario, Canada - Methane capture system biofilm | ecosystem: Engineered > Solid waste > Landfill > Unclassified ... | reverse complement strand
TTCTCATTCAAAAGAGGTTACATCTTACTTCCTGAAAGATTTGAACCTTAAGAGAATAGAAGTTGATGAGATCTGGTCGTATATAAAAAAAAGCAAAAGAACGTGACTGAAGAAGACTCTGAATATGGTAGCGTATACTCACTTACTGCAATTAAAAGTGATACAAGGCTGTTTCTTTTTCACCATGAGGGCAAACGTAGTGTAGAAGATGCAACCAGGTTGTTCGGTGAGATCGAGAAGATGCCAAACGCATCTTCTGCTATCCCTATATTCATATCAGATGACTGGGATGCCTTTGAAGAAGGACTTGTAAATGTTTATGGTCAGATAGAATTGCCACAATACAAAGGCATTGGAAGAAAACCATTGCCAAAACTAATTCCGGTTAAAGATCTGAAGTATATCAAAGTATATAAGAAAAGAGTAAAAGGATATGTGGTAAGTACAGTGAACCGCGTTGTTTTTGGAGATCCTGATGAAATACTTGAGATGCTTGGAGCTTGTCCTGAAGACTATATTGGTACATCCTATATAGAGAGAATAAATCTTACAATTAGAACTTCTCTTGCAAGGTTCATAAGGAGAGGAGTCAATTTCAGTAAAACAATGACAATGCACCAGAAATCCCTTGATTTGTTCCAGGCATGGTATAATTTTATAAAACCTCATGATTCTCTGAAAGTTAAAAGTGATTCGAAGAATAGAAAATGCTTGCAAAGAACTCCGGCAATGGCGGAAAAAACAACTGATCATATATGGACTTTAAAAGAATTATTGACTTTCAGAATCCCAATTCAATAGTTCACGGACACGACCTGATATTTTAAAAAGGATTAATCCACTGGGCTAAAGATTCATGGGTTTTCGTTCCAAATTATAAAATACACCATTAACCTTTATACTGAATGATCGCACGGTCTGTGAGTTTGCTTTTCTAAATAAACGCCTGTCTAATTTCATCCCATGATTCGTCAATTACAGCTGATCTGATCTCACGTTGGCTAAGAGAAACTCTTATTGTATGATTTGTTACTGCTTCTGTTAACACTTCATCCGAGCGATCACCGTAGCCTTCATAACTGCTGGTAAATGTGTAGATCAATCTATGTGTTGAAGGTAGTGTATCTTCAACAATATGGTCTTTTAATGTCAGATTAGAACCATCAAAACTGTAAGTTGGCATAGAAGTTATCCACTGTTCTGTAATATCCTGTACTTCATCCATGAGAGGTTCAAGTGCAAGCAATCTCATAGAATCCATGAAATCTTCTATCTGACGCAGTTCTTCTGCTTGATATTCAGGAGAATTTGAATCTATGGTTACAGTGCGAAATGCGCCATCCTGCAACACTGTTATTTCTAGGGTACCAGAGTCTGAAACATCCGATTGGATTTTCTGTGCTTCAGATGTCATCTCAATAAAAGATTTTTCTTTAAACATATAAGGGGGTTGCTTCCATTGATACTCAATCATTGGGGTGACATAACGTGCTTTGAGTTGATTGGCAGGGCTATAAATACTGAGATTCATAGAAGTTGAATTGATTATCAGCTCCTGCACCTCCATGTTATCCAATGAAGTAGTCACATATTTCATGGACGTTATAGTTGCATTATCCGACATTGTGAATTTTTCTTGTTCCGTACACCCTGAACTGAGCAGTATCAAAAAAACAAACAATATCATTATTCTTCTATTTTTCATAAATAAATCTATTATCTATCTACTATATAGGAGTTTGCAGACCTGAAATCGATTGAGATGAGAGTATCATTGATATGAATTCTGCATTATTTCCTGTTATTCCAGAGCAGATAAGTTTCTGCCTGCTTCAGTTATAGTTCTTGTGATATCTGCGCTGTCCCTGGTATTTGTGTGTACTAAGAACCATTCTCATGGACTGTTAAAGAATCAACACCGTCAATTTTCCTAACAAATTCGGCTGCTTTTGCAGATGGGAGATGAATACGTCTTCTTTTTTCAACAGCATTTTATTAGTTGAGTTAATGTCGTTTTCCTTGCAGTAATTCTGGTACAGCTCTTCTTAATTGTTGTACTGGTAATGATGGTATTTTTTTGAAAGTATAGTTGGATGATAGGGCCATAAGTATTTAATAGCTAAGCGACATATATTTCATCGTTACATAAAAAAATGTAATCGAGATTCAAACAGTATTGGTAATCTGGTCCTGAATCTCGAGTTGCCCTGAGGCATGTTAGCGTCGGCTTTTATATTATTAAAAGTTTGCGGAGCCTTGCCTCAGGAGTAAATTAGAATGAGGTAAAAAGATGAAAATGGATATGAAATTTTTAATGAGTGCGTTGATTGTGTCAATGTTGCTTATTGGATTTGTGTTCGTTGTATCTGCTGGTCCAAATGGCAGTACAAATGATAGTAATGACAAAGAAATAGATATTCTTGAAGAAGATCTTCCAGAATACGGTCCTCAAACATATGATAAAATTAAAGAGAATAAGACTACAATAAGAACTGAGGGAAACATACCTCAAATCAAAGTAGAAGAGGAAAAAAGAGAATGGCTTCAGAAGTTGGATCTAACTGGTAAAGGCTTGAGATATCAAATGCTTCCTTACATGCAACCAAATGGTCCTGTCGTGTCTTATGGTTATAACTATCAAGGATACATGACTGTAGATTTTTTGGAGGGGACAAAGCTTGATGATTCGCTTATGAACGAAATCTATGAAATATTCGATGGACAGGCCAGTAAAATAGGAATCGATGAAGTTCCTGTTGTATTCCAGTTTACGCCACAAATTGAGTTTACATCACGAACTAGCACCTGGAATCCATTAATTGGTGGAATTAAAGTTGAGAGAAGTGGTGGAACAAATTCAACTCTTGGATTTGCTGTCAGGGACCCATCCACCAATGATGAAGGGTACCTTGTTTCTGGACACGCTGCTCTAAATGCAGGAGGAATTGGAGAATGGTTTTATCAACCATATGTAAGCATTTTAAAAAGGGCAGGAACTGTAGATAGGCTGGAATTCGTTTATGCGGACGCAGCATTTATAGAAGATGACTATAGACTTGTTGATAACTCGATTTATTATACTGATACAGATCAACAAATGGATGTTACATCATATTATGAACCAGATGTTGGAGATTATGTAAGGATATCAGGTATAACATCCGGGCTAACTAGCAGTGGACGTGTTACAGACTGTAAGAGTACAGTATCTTATTTAGGATATCCTACTCTTTATGATCAATACATAGCTCTTTATTCTTCTCAAGGTGGCGACAGCGGTTCTCCTGTGTTCCGCATAACTGGTATTGTTGAAGTTGAAATAATGGGAATACATAGTGGTAGAGCCACAGACGGTTCATATGCCATATTTTCACCAATCAGTGGAATCTATGCGGATTTGGGTGTTGTTCCACTCACAAGTTAATGTTATCTATTCTTAGATAATATTTTATTTTTTTATTATTAATTATGGCGGAATATATATGAAAAGTAAATTGAAAATTAAATATACTTGTGTTTTGGCATCAATTATTCTATTGGTAATCAGCACCGTCTCAACAAGTGTCGGTGCTGAGAATGTTGTGGATGAAATGAAGATTGAATCACTGATACAGAATATGGCCGATGATAATATATCGGTAAAAGTCGATGCTGTCAAAAATCTTGTAGGGGTAGGGGAACCTGCAGTAGACCCTCTGATAAATGCAACGAAGAATACAAATCCAGATATCCGTGAAAATTCAGCATATGCACTTGGAAAAATAGGAGATCCAAAAGCTGTGGAGCCTTTAATCGAATTGTTAGACGACAGTTATTCTGAAGTACAATATGCTGCATCAATAGCTCTTGCTAATATAGGGGAACCTGCACTAGAACCTCTGGTTGAATTCATTGATAATCAGAACGAAAGTTATCCTGCTCGATTGACTGCAATACGCATTCTGGGTGAAATGGGTGAACCGGCAGTGCAACCGTTAATTGGAATGCTTGGAAGTACTGAGGGTGTTGATGCTGCTGCTTCCTTGGGAAATATTGGTGAACCCGCCGTGTCTCCTCTTATCAATGTTTTGGATGATGATGATCCTAAAGTAAGAGCATATGCTGCTCGGGCACTGGGTGGAACAAAAAACGGAAGAGCGGTTGAACCTTTGATTAACCTACTTGAGGATAAGGATTCCAATGTCCGGTCTAATACTGCTATGGCACTTGGCGAAATAGGTGATGAAATAGCGGTTGAAGCACTTACAAATTCTATGAATGATGAAGATGAGAGAGTGCAGACCATTGCAAGATCGGCGATTGAAGAGATAGAAGCCCAGAATAATGATGGGGTCATTGCCACCTATGGAAAAGAAAGGGATTTCTATATTGAAGATGAGAGGCGAAGTTGGCTTGATGAACTTGCCATTATTTCTAGTAGTGTAAGGGATGACATGCAAAAATATATCCAGCCAAATGGCTCTGTAATTTCTTACGGATATAGTTACGATGGATATATTTCAGTAGAGTTTCAGAGCGGTTCTGAATTCAATAGTACTCTAATGGATGAAATTTACGGGATATTTGATGAAAGGGCTAAAAAGGACGGCATCATTGATGTTCCCGTGGTGTTCCAATACGGAAAAATTGTTGCAGTTGAAACGGGTGAAGGGAATGCTGACGAATCTCATCATATTCCAGGATTTACATTTCTCTCTCTCATGATGATATTTTTATTCATCTTCAAAATTCAGAGAAATAAAAAATGACTAAAAACAATGATCAGAGAGTAATTGTAGTCTAGTTATGGCCCTAATGTGGGCAGTATCTGATCTCTTCATTTTTTCCTTATGATCCCGATAAATGCCGGTTTTATCACTGCAGTGATTTTTGGGGATCTTATATTTTATCTTACAATGCAGTTCATGATGATGTGAACTGTTTTTTTATTATTTTAAGAGAGGTGGAGTTAAGGTGGGAACTTCTCTTCAGAAGTAGGTGCGACTCTGTAGAATACATATTTTATAACACGATCAATGCAAGGAAATCAGACGCAGGGTGATATTTTTGTGCTTTCTTGTTTGTTTACTTTGGGAGTAATATCTGTTATATTTATAGATTATGGCCATATCTTCCAACTGAAATTTGGTGAATATTCCTAAATATGGAATGTATTTTTTATTATGTTCTGTTGCGTGAGTAATTCACTATCTTACGATTACATTGTATATAAAATCGTTGAGTTTAGTGCTATTTTCTTGTGTGTTTATAACATAAACAATTCAGGCATTGTTAATTAAACATACCCATCTCTTTATTCCTGTATTTCATTAATAGAAGAACAGAGTATTTTAACATTTCAAGACTTTTGGTATAACACTTTGTCTTTCTTCTCAATCTTGCCAGAAAGTGTCTGAATATACTATTATATCCTTCAACAGTATATGTTTCAGCTTTTGATCGGGTATGAATCTTTTCTGGAAGGAACTCTGCATATGCCTTCCAGTTATCGGTCATCACTTCTCCAATCTCTTTGTTCTTTAACTTTTTCCAGAGCTTTTGTCCGGTTTGTGTTCCCCTGCTGCCAAAAGAGCAGTCAATGAACCTTTTTCCATTTCTATCAACAGCAATCCAGATCCAACAATATTTTTTTTGTTTCCAATATAAGTGTGCATCTCATCCAGTTCAACTATCGATATCTTATTTTCGCTCTTCAAATCCTCTAATTCTTGACCAAATTTCTTTATCCAGTTATACACAGAAACGTGACTGACCCCCTAAATAACGATCAATTGAACGAAATCCCATTCCTTCAAAAAAAAGTTGTAAAGCCTGTCTTTTGACGGACTCAGGAAATGCAGTTGATTTTAGTTCTACTGAATAGTTATATCCACAATCATGACATTTGTAGCGCTGACGGCCAGCAGTCATACCATTCTTTTTATGACTGGAACTCTTACATCTTGGGCAGTTCATAAAGAATATAGGTTCTCATCATATATAACTATGATTTGTTAACAATGCCCACTTTCGTTCATTTTGAGGAACACTTTCTGCAGATGGGAGATGAATTTGTCTTCTTTTTCAACAGCATTTTATTAGTTGAGTTAATGTCATTTTCCTTGCTGTAATTTTGGTACAGTTCTTCTTAATTGTTGTACTGGTAATAATGGTATTTTTTTGAAAGTATAGTTGGATGATAGGGCCATAAGTATTTAATAGCTAAGCGACATATGTTTCATTGTTACATAAAAAAATGTAATCGAGATTCAAACAGTATTGGTAATCTGGTCTTGAATCTCGAGTTGCCCTGAGGCATGTTAGCTTTGGCTTTTATATTATTAAAAGTTTGTGGAGCCTTGCCTCAGGAGTAAATTAGAATGAGGTAAAAAGATGAAAATGGACAATCGGATTATTTCGGTGCTATCTGTTGCCTTAATACTCGGTATGCTGATAGTACCGGGAGTAAGTGCAAAGAACAACATGACAAATGGAGTTGACTTAGAAGATGCAGAATTAATTGCTTCATATTACGTGCAATACGTTCCTACTTTTTTGGAGGATTTTGACGAATGGAAGAATGCAACGGTAAAAAGCTCAACAACATTTTATGGTCTTGAAGGACAGATGACCGCTTATTCATTTGATGTGCTTGATGGGGAACAATATGCAGGATATATTCTAATTTCTGCAACAAAGGATAACTACCCTGTTCTTGGATTCTCAAAAGGAAAAATTCCGACTGCTATCAACGAAATGACAACAAGTTCTGATTTTGTTGCGGAGGTTCAGGCAAGTAGTGAAAAGTTAAGTGTTGGACACGCAACTCCACTTTACCTTGGGGGAACCTTCTATTGTATGGAATATTCTTTTGTCGATGCTAAAGGCAATGTTGTGAAAAAAGAACTTGTTGATCTGACGACATCTAAAATGATGAAAGGAGATGAGAACCAGGATGAGAATCTCTCTAAGATGAAAGAGTTGTTTGATACTAAAGAGAACGAAAAGATTCAACAGATCAAAAAGAAAGAAGCTAAAGAGCAGTGGGATTCTATTGAAAGTAGAATGAGCAATAATTTCGAATCAAGTGTGTCTACAAGAAGTATTGGATGGATAAGTGGAGTTCCTTTATATGAATGGCGTGCTGGCTGTACTCCAACTTCTGCTGGAATGGTTTTAGGTTATTGGAGAAACAATGGATATTCAGAACTCCCTATCGGAACTACTTTAATTGATGAATTGGCTTCTGAGATGGGTACGTATAATTGGCCAGAAGATGCGACATGGCCCTGGGATATGGACAATGGAATCAAAGCTGTTTGTGATAACCATGGATATAGTAGCATTAGTGCATCCAATGATTATTTATTAAGTTGGAGTGACACTAAGAATCAGATTGATAATGGAAGGCCATTTGTTCTGAGCATGACATATGGTGGTGTTGGTAGTGGTTATGAAGAAGATAAGCCATATGGAATGCATAGTGTAACATGTATAGGTTACTCAGATGGTACAGAGAATTATGTGTTCCTACATGATACATGGGACACAGAGAATCATCACTATCTGGTATTTGGTGATTGGGTAGCTGCAATGGGAACATGGGTAGTACCCTGATTCCCACTTTTTTAACGCAACTTATAAGAAGGCATACAAGACTATTCTTTACATAAAGAGTTGATATGGTTGAGAATCTATTTACTGATACTGCTAATTTTAATAATGCTTGCGGGTACTGCAACTGCAACGACAGTAATAGTCGATAGTACTGGTGTTGAAGATTACAGTTCCATACAGGAAGCTGTTAACAATACTGCTCCTGGTGGTGTCATCATTGTTAACCAAGGGAAGTATATTGAGACCATCGTGATTAATAAAGAATTGTCTATAAATTCAGCTTTAGTTTCCTCTGGAACTACTATTGTTCAAGCCGATGTTCCTGATAAAGCCGTTTTTTCGGTCCAGGCAAACAATGTTACGATTAGTGGATTTAATATTTTGGGGATAAGCAGTGAAGGAGGACAAGGTATATCACTTGATTATGTAAAGGATTGTTCAGTAAAAAATAATGTTGTATCCAACAATTTTCGAGGCATTTATCTCCAGGGTTCAAACAATAATACCATATCAAATAATATTTGTATGGAGAATGGTCGTAGTGGAATTTTTCTGGTTGAATCCAGTGGCAATATATTGGATCATAATAGTGCAAGTAATCAATTGGAAGGGATTGTTCTTGCCTCATCCAATGATAATGTCTTAGAAGGAAATATTGCGAGTTCAAACGATGAATTTGGTATTCTGTTGCGAGAGGATTGCGAAAATAATCAGTTGTATAATAACAGTATGATTGGAAATCGATATGATTTTGGAGATGATGGAAAAGGGAATATCATTGACCAGAGCAATCTTGTTAATGATAAGCCAGTTTATTACCTAGACAGCTTATCAGATATTGTTATAGATGGCTCTTCAAATGCCGGTACGTTATATTGCTATGATTGCAGGAATATTACGATAAAGGATTTGGTTTTAAAAAATAACAAGTATGGAATCTACTTGTCTGGAACAGAAGAGTCTTATTTGTATAATATTACTTCTTCTGAGAACTACGATGGGATTCATTTCACAAATTCTGATGAGAATATGGTTACTGATTGCAGTATTAGTAATAACACTTTGAGTGGGTTGTATCTAACAGAATCTGAAAAGAATTTTATCAAAAATAATCATATTTTAGCTAATAGAAAGGGTGTTTACTTTGATGTATCAGAGGAGAATAGGTTGAGCAGCAATTTGATATCAAATAATTCAGTGGGGATTGAACAAGTATTCTCAGCTAATAATACGATACAGGAAAACAGGATTATCAAGAGTAGTAATTATGGGATGTTTTTGTATCATTCCGATATTAGTTTGATTGTAGAAAACGACTTTTTTATGAATGGACAGGGTATTGTCCTTCGATATTCAAATGATAATATTCTCACTGAAAACAATATTAGCAAAAGCCTTTCTGGAATTACATTGCTGGATTCAAGTAACAATAATACAGTTTTTGATAATTACCTGTATGATAATGTCGCTTGTATAATAGGAGAAAAGGAAAATAATGTTTTCAATAACTCGTTTGAGAACATTGTTGTAAGAAGGACTTTGCTATTTATGGAGCCTTTTTATTTGGTTGTTCTCATTTTAGTTGCTTTTGGTGTTATTCGTAGGATGAAGTGAGAGAAACGAGGAAGAAACATGAATGGGGGTATGAATGCATGTATTTTAAACGAATGTTAAGTATATTTATAATGGTTCTATTGTTGGTTAATTTGGTATTTACTGCATCAGCAAATCCAAACATAAGTTCAGATCAAAATGAATATAGTAACAATACAAAATCAGAGCTTCCTGATTTTAATCCACAGATATTCGCTCAGCTGGAAGAACAGGATGATAGCTACATATTGAGTAAAGGTGAAGTTCCTTTAGTAACAAGCGATTCTGCAAAAAGAAGCTGGCTTAATGATTTAAGCAATGTTGCAAAGGGTGCGAGAGGAAAAATGGCAGAATATATAAGGCCGAAAGGTTCTGTAATGTCATATGGATATAGTTATCTGGGCTTTTTATCAGTTCAATTTCCAGAAGGTACTGAAGTAAATGAATCTTTGATAAATGAAATTTATTCTATTTTCAATGAAGAAGCTATGAAGAATAATATCAGTAAAGTTCCTGTCTTGTTCCAATATAGTCCGGAAATAATTCCTGGTGAAGCACTTGACACTGAAGATTATGAGAATGAGATCGTTGATGATGTAGAAAACACTAATAATGAGAAACAATCTAAAGATATTCCAGGTTTTACGCTTTTGTTTACAATGTTGGCTTTCCTTATTGCTTCAGGAAGAAGATAAGTTTTTTAAAATTGTCTTTTTCCCCTGTTATTTTTTTATAATAGCATTTTGCAAGATAAATTTATGTCACAAAAAAGTAGAGAAGACCGGTTGCTCATAAAGCAACCTGTCCCCACATTTTTAAATAATGGCTTTTTTTATTCTGCTGAAGTGACATCAAAGAGCAGTTCTGCCCCATTGCTATCCACATGCACAGTGGAACCTTCGGGAATCTCACCGGCAACTATCAGCTTGGCTATACGGGTCTCAACCTCATTCTGAATTACCCTCTTAAGTGGTCTGGCACCAAATGTTTCACTGTATCCTGCCTTTGAAAGATAAGCCTTTGCAGCATCCGTTATTTCAAGACTGATACGCTTGTCCCTTAGCCTTTCAACAAGATCTGCAACCTTGATGTCAACGATTTTTACCAATTCTTCCGGCTTCAATGAATGGAAAAGAGCAATCTCATCGATACGATTAAGGAACTCCGGTTTGAAATACTTCCCAAGTTCAGTCATTGCACGCATCTGAAGAGTTGCATAATCTATGTCCTTTTCGTCTTCATTGGTTCTTAGTACTTCAGTAAGGTCCCCTGCAAAGATGTTTGAGGTCATAATTATCAGTGTGTTCTTGAAGTTCACGGTTCTTCCTTTTGAATCAGTGAGTCTGCCGTCATCAAGTATCTGAAGCATGACATTGAACACATCCGGATGTGCCTTTTCTATTTCATCGAAGAGCACAACTGAGTATGGCCTCCTGCGAACTGCTTCTGTAAGCTGACCGCCCTCATCATGACCGATATATCCAGGTGGTGCACCTATCATTCGTGCAACTGTGTGCTTTTCCATGTATTCAGACATGTCAATACGTACCATGTTGTTCTCATTATCGAACAATTCAACTGCAAGTGCTTTTACAAGCTCGGTCTTACCAACGCCTGTTGGACCAAGGAAGATGAAGCTTCCAATAGGACGTCCCGGGTCCTTAATGCCTGCATAGTTGCGTATGACTGCATCGGCTACTGCCTTTACAGCTTCATCCTGACCAATGATACGATTGTGGAGATGGTCTTCAAAATTAATGAGCTTTTCACGTTGACCTTCCATGAGCCTTGTTACAGGTATGTGGGTCCATTGGCTGACAACTTCAGCGATGTCCTCTTCACCAACCTCCTCATTTAGAAGCATCTCACCCTGCATTCCCTGGAGTTTCTTTTCTTCTTCCCTATATTCATTTTCCAGAGGAGCAAGGGTTCCATACTTCAATCTGGATGCAAGTTCAAGGTTGTTCTCATTTTCAGCAAGTTCATACTGGATCTTGGTTTCTTCGATCTCTTGTTTTAGGGCACCAAGCTTTGAGATAGCTTCTTTCTCATGATTCCATTTGGCTCTCATGGCATCGGATTCCGCCCTGATATCTGCAAGTTCCTTATCAAGATCTTCAAGGCGATCCTTTGAAGCTTCATCCTTCTCTTTCCTAAGCGCCTCACGCTCTATTTCAAGCTGCATGATCTTACGGTCAGCCTCATCAAGTTCTGCTGGCTTGCTATCAATGGCAGTCCTCTTCTTTGCAGCAGCCTCATCCACAAGATCGATGGCCTTGTCTGGAAGGAACCTGTCGGTAATGTAACGGCTACTCATCACAGCAGCAGCAACAAGCCCCGAGTCCTTCAGACGAACACCATGATGAACCTCATACTTCTCCTTCAAACCACGCAGTATGGAAATTGTATCTTCTACTGTAGGCTCTTCTACAAACACAGGGAGGAACCTGCGTTCAAGCGCTGCATCCTTTTCGATGTACTTGCGGTACTCATCGATGGTTGTTGCACCTATACAGTGTAATTCACCACGTGCAAGCATTGGCTTTAAGAGGTTTCCTGCATCCATAGCACCTTCTGTAGCACCGGCACCCACAATGGTGTGGATCTCATCTATAAATAGAATTATCTGGCCTTCTGAATCAGCGACTTCCTTAAGAACTGCCTTCAACCTTTCCTCAAACTCACCACGGAACTTCGCACCGGCAATAAGAGAGCCCATATCAAGAGCAATGATGCGCTTTTCTTTCATTGCATCAGGCACATCCCTTTTAGCGATACGCTGAGCCAATCCCTCGACTATTGCAGTTTTACCGACACCAGCCTCACCAATAAGTACAGGATTGTTCTTTCGGCGCCTGGAAAGAATCTCTATGGAATGTCTTATCTCCTGATCCCTGCCAATAACAGGATCAAGCTTTCCCTGAGCAGCCAGCTCTGTGAAATCGATCCCGTACTTCTTAAGTGGCTCCATTGTATCTTCCGGATTCTCTGAAGTAATTTTTCTATCCCCCCTGATCTGTTTGATGCCACCAAGGATTCTGTCACGTGTAACACCTTCACTTGCAAGGATCTTGCCACATTGGCTGTCCTTTTCTCCGACCATTGCAAGAAGGAGATGCTCAACGCTTACATACTCATCTTTCATCTTTCCGGCTTCCTGCACGGCAGCATCCAGAACACGCCTCATTGTCTGTGTCATGTAGACCTGTTCGCCACCTGGTCCTGAGACCTGCGGAAGATTGGCAAGCTGAGCTTCAACCTTCTGCTTCAGGCGGTCCACCGGAACTTCCATATTATGCAATAATGTAGTTACAAGCCCTCCACTTTGCTCCAGTAATGCAAGGAACATATGCTCACAATCTATCTGCTGATTCCTGTACCTTGCAGCAATTGTGCTTGAGCCCTGAATAGCTTCCTGGGCTTTCTGTGTGAAACTGTTAAGATCCATTTTATATACTCCCCGGGGTCTATATCCCCATTATCCTGTCCTTTCAATTTAGAATCTGTGCTTAAATTACTTTTGATACGTTTTTAGAGGGCAGGAAATACCCAAATTTACGCACAAAAAAATGCCTGTAAATATTCACTTTTTACTATTCATATATTTACAGGCACAAATTAACCGTAAAATGGAGAACTCTCAGATTATGATCGTTGATGTTCTCTCATCTTTCTCATCATCAAAGTCAGCTACAACTGCCTCGGTGGTCAGTATCATACCAGCAATGGATGCAGCATTTTGTAATCCACTTCTGACAACCTTTGTTGGGTCGATCACACCAGCCTCGAACAAATCCTCAAAAGTATCAGTCTTGGCATTATAACCGTACTTGTCATTAGATTCCGACCTGATCTGTGCCATAACCTCAGCACCATCCTTTCCTGCATTAACTGAGATCTGGCGGATAGGTTCCTCAAGTGCACGTTTGATTATCTTAAGACCAATGTTTTGCTCACCTTCAAGTTCAATGTCCTCAAGTACGGATGTTGCACGGAACAGTGAAATACCACCGCCAGTGATGACACCTTCCTCAACTGCCGCTTTCGTTGCGTTCAAGGCATCATCGATCCTTGTCTTCTTTTCCTTGAGTTCGGTTTCTGTAGCTGCGCCTACTTTGATCACCGCCACACCACCACCGAGTTTTGCAAGGCGCTTCTTGAGTTCCTTCTTTTTGAATTCTGCATCTGTGACCTTAATCTGTGATTCGATAAGTTTCATCCTCTTCCCGATATCAGTTTTGTCCCCCTTACCTTCGATGATTGTGGTCTTGTTCTTGTCAATATTGACCTTGCGGGCAGTTCCAAGCATCTGCTCAGTGAATTCCTCGATCTTCATGCCTTTATCTTCGCTGATGACCATAGCACCTGTAAGAACTGCAATGTCTTCTAGCATGGCCTTCTGTTCATCACCAAAACCAGGAGCTTTTACAGCACAAACACGCAATGAACCACGCATAATGTTCAATATAAGTGCAGCCTGAGCATCACCTTCCACATCCTGTGCAATCATGACAAGCGGCCTGCCTTCCTTGGCAACCATCTCAAGCACAGGTATGATCTGATTCATTGTACTGATCTTGCGATCGGTTATGAGGATATATGGGTCTTCAAGCTCACATGTCATTTTTTCATGGTCTGTTGCCATGTATGGTGAAACAAATCCACGGTCAAATTGCATACCTTCAACAACTTCAAGGTGGGTTTCCATGGTCTTGGAGTTCTCAACAGTGATCACACCGTTGTATCCTACTTTCTCCATTGCGTCTGCTATCAGTGCACCAACTACTTCGTCATTGTTGGCCGAAATGGTTGCAACCTGCAGGATCTTTTCTTTGTCTTTGACATCACTGCTACCTTCACGGAGATATGTAACTACCTTCTGGGTTGCTTTTTCAATACCCTTTTTAACCTCAATTGGATTTGCTCCGGCACTTATATTCTTTAAACCTTCTCTTAACATGGACTGGGCAAGCAGGGTTGCAGTAGTTGTTCCATCACCCGTGTTATCCTGGGTCCTTGATGCAACCTCCTTGACAAGTTTGGCACCCATGTTTTCGAATTTGTCCTTAAGCTCAATTTCCTTGGCAATGGTTACACCGTCATTGCTAACCACAGGATTGCTGGGCTTGTCGAGTACCACATTGCGACCTTTTGGACCAAGTGTTATTTTTACAGTGTTAGCTACTTTATCGACACCACTTAACAACGCTTTACGCGCATCTTCATCAAACATGATCTGTTTTGACATAGATTATCCCTCTATTTCACATTAGTTTTCAACTACTGCTAAAACATCTTTGAAATCGATGAACATATGGAGTTCCCCGTCCACATCGATCTCATCACTTCGGTACCCACTATACAGCACATGTTCACCTGGTTTTAGAGGAAGTTCCTTTCCATCCTCAAAGGTCCCAACAGCAACGACTAATCCTTCATTTTTCTCTTTCTGTGCAGAATCAGGAATATATATCCCGGATTCTGTCACTTCAGCTTTTTTTACAGATTTTATCAATACTCTCTCACCAATTGGCCTGATAATCATCGTGATTTCCTCCAATTATATAACCGAAATGACTCCGGTTAACTTAGCAATAAGATTGCTAAACTTATATTTAAATGTTTTGTATAAAATCGGATTTTTATCTATTTTATCGATATGATGCTGATATTTACTAGAAAACATTATATACCGATAGTTCAATAGAAAGGTATAGCTTATGCCCCAACAAATCATACTGATAAATCTGGAAAAACCCAGAGATAAAAAGCTTGAAGAAGATATTCATTGGTTCTGCAACAGTTTCGGTCTATCCTCTGGAAGGGATACTGAAAACATTGCAACACAGATAGTCCATGACATGCTACAACAGATCTCGGAAAGGGAAGATAGAATATCATCAGATGTCATCGCAGAGAATCTGGATGTAAATCTTTCAAGGGTTAACCACCATATAAGAAATCTTATCAATGCAGGCCTGATCTACAGGGAAAAAAGAGCGCTCTATCTTCGAGGAGGGAGCCTCAAAGCTGCCGTTCAGGAAATGCGAAAAGACTCCGAGCGCATGTTCCAGGAACTGGAAGAGATGGCAGAAGAAATCGATGAACAAATGGGGCTTCGGAACAGATAAAGCCCCTGCATAATACAGAATCGCTTTAGCATTAGAACTTATCGTGAACCCAGAAATCACCTTCGATGGTGAATTCCTTTTTCCATATTGGCACATCTTCCTTGATGCGTTCAAGTGCCTCCACAAGTGTTTCAAATAATTCTTTTCTGTGGGCAGCAGCAACAACAATGTAGACAATGTCTTCACCAGACCTGATAAGACCAGTCTTGTGATGGATGAGCACGTCTACGATGTCATCTTTTTGCTTCAGTTCATTGCATATATTTTCTATAGCCCTGTCAGCAACACCTTCGTACTTTTCAAAATCAATGGCAGTTGTTTCCAAATCATCGTTTACACGCCTTACAATTCCCGTAAATGTTGCGATCCCACCGGAAAAACAGATATCAGGATTTGAGCGGACCTTATTGATAAGAGAATCAAGTGTTAACCACTCTGTTTGCTCAAGAATAATTTGCACAAGTGCATCGATATCCCAATCAGACCTTGCAGGCAATTGAACAAGAATATTGGATACTTCATCAGAACCTTCAACGTCACCAAGGAATATTTTGGGAAGCTCACTGCTTCTTGCACCTTCAACAATGGCAAAGTCAGCGCCATTATCAGCAAGTGCATTCAGAGCAGCCTCAAGTGTTGGATTGCGTTTAATGGTCACAAGCTCGGAATCTGTAATGGCTGCAACTAGACCCGCCCCTGCATCAAAGTGTTTGCCGGTGTCAGTATTTTCAGGATTGAAACGGTGATGCAACATCTGTTTCACAGTTCCAACAGTTCCTTTTTTGGAAAGAGCAGCAACAAGACGTGTTAACAATGTGGTTTTGCCGGAATTCTTGTAGCCTGCAATACAAATGACTTTCATGAAATAAGTTTATGAGGATTCATCATATAAGTACACAACGCGAATAGAACGCAGTAAAATCATAAAAATCATTTTTTAGATTCAACGAAATTTATAATATAACAATTACGAATAATTTATATCCTGTTGATCTGTAGCAATTGTAATGAGTGATTGCAAGATAAGTATCCACGATATGCCTGAAGAGGAAAGGCCACGTGAAAGGTTGCTCAAATATGGCCCTGAAGCACTTTCCAATGCAGAACTTCTTGCCATTATACTCAGAACGGGTACACAGAAGGAGAATATCATCAACCTTTGCAGCCGTATTTTTTCAGAGTACAACATCAAACAACTAAGCCATGCAAATGTTTCCCGGCTCACACAGATCCACGGTATCGGGAATGCAAAAGCAGCACAGATAGCTGCTGTGTTTGAACTTGCCCGCAAGCTTGAAGGATTTACCGATGGGCCTAAAAGGAAAATCAAGTCGCCTGCGGATGTTTATTCACTACTCTACCCCCGCATGCGTGAACACAAACGAGAGAGACTCGTAGCACTGCTCCTGGATACAAAAAACCATGTGATACGTGAAGAACTTGTTTCCATCGGTAGCCTGAATGCGAACATAGTACATCCAAGAGAAGTCTTTAAGGCAGCATTCATGGAGTCCTGTGCCTCTGTCATACTCTCACACAACCACCCATCTGGTGATCCTACACCAAGCAGAGAAGACATTGCTGTAACTGAGAAATTAGTAGAGGGTGGAAAGTTACTTGGTATCGATGTACTGGACCATGTTGTGATAGGAGATGGAAGATATGTTAGCCTAAAAGATGAGGGGTTTGTTAAATAGTATAGTAACTATTCAGCCTAGCACAATCTGCCTATTGGTGCTGATTTCATCGAAATGAAGATATCTGCCCACTAACAATCTAACAATCTAACAATCAAAAAAACAATCCATAGTAACAATCAATAGTAACAATCAAAATAAATGTTCATAATGAAATTTACATTTCAACTTTGAAACACTTTAAGATATAATTTAGAATCGACTTCAATCCACACTTTTTTACTTTTTGACAATTACTTCAACGTAAAATTGTAGGATATCGGTTTTTTCCCGTTGTATATATCCCACCATAACAATGCGATGGGTGATATTCAAACCAGCTTTATTCGATTGTATGTTCTGCCAAGTTGTTTTAGTATCTGTGTTTATTCTACTTTCGCTGTTACTTCACCTTTTCCATAATTCTCAGCATCTTTTTTTACTCTTTCAAATGTTTTATCGAACAACACAGAAAGTCTTTTTGCAATCATCAGATTCATCAATAAATGAATAACTAGTGAATAACATTAAATTTATCAAGTTCCACACAAAAAACATATGTTTATTCCATGCAAATAATGGCATAATAAACATAAGAAGATGAAACTATGATATTTAGACATCTTTTAAGACTAAATAATAAATATAATACGGATAGGGAACTATATTAATCATCAGTGATTTTCCTAAAATAGGGGGGATATTATGGGTGTAAGTAAAATACAAGAGTTGATTGAAAAAAAAGATTATATTACTGTGAAAAAGAGATTATCGGAAATGAATAAAATAGATGTGGCAGAAACTCTAAAACCTTTAGAGCCACATATGACATTACTATTATTTAGAATGTTACCAAAGGATTTAGCTGTAGATGTATTTGCTCATTTTTCTTCAAAACAACGATTAGAAATAATAAGTTCTATAACAGACAACGAGTTAGAAAATATTATCGAAGAACTATTTTTTGATGATATGATAGATTTAATAGAGGAAATGCCTGCAAATATTGTAAATAAAATACTGGTATATGCAAAAGAAGATGAACGAAAATTAATAAATCAATTTCTTAAATATCCAGCTGACTCTGCAGGAAGTTTAATGACTATTGAATATGTAGAACTTAAAAAGCATATGACAGTCAAAGAATCTATGGCCCATATCAAAAAAATCGGACTAGATAGAGAAACGGTTTATACTTGCTATGTAACAGATAATAATAGAACTTTAGAAGGTTTTGTTTCCTTAAGAACATTAGTTACATCAGATGAAAATTTAATAATAGCAGATATTATGAAAGATGGAGTAATAAATGTAAATACCCATGATGACCAGGAAATAGTTGCCCAATCATTTAGAAGATACGGATTTTTAGCCTTACCTGTGGTTGATAAGGAAAATAAGTTAACAGGAATTATAACTGTAGACGATATTATAGATGTTATTGAACAAGAGGCAACAGAAGACTTTCAAATAATGGCTGCTATGTTTCCATCAGAAGAAGAATATCTTGATACAAGTGTATTTCAACTGGCAAAAAATAGATTGCCTTGGTTAATGATACTAATGATTTCTGGAATATTTACAGGAAGTATCATGAGTAAATATGAAGATATATTATCCTCTGTAGTTGTTCTTGCCACATTTATACCAATGCTAATGGATACAGGTGGTAATTCAGGAAGTCAGTCCTCCACACTAACAATAAGAGGATTAGCCCTAGGCGAAATTATGCCATCAGATTTGTGGAAGGTATTATTTAAAGAACTTAAAATATCTTTTCTAGTAGGAATGGCTCTAGTAATTGTAAACTTTACTAGGCTTATGTTGTTTGATAAAGCAGGAATACCAGTAACTTTAACGGTTTCAATAACTCTACTACTTATTGTAATGTCTTCAAAGATTGTAGGAGGGGTATTGCCACTAGCAGCAAAGAAACTTAATATGGATCCAGCTATAATGGCAGGTCCACTAATTACGACTATGGTAGATGGACTAAGTTTAGTAGTATACTTTACCCTGGCTACAAAATTATTAGGACTATAAAAATAAATGACGAGCATATAATTATACAACATCAATCAATTCAAAATAATTATAATAACATAATCATATACCCCCACCTTCCGCAGATGTCCAGGAGTTTTGTTAATTATTTGGATTAAAGAATTAAAGTTATTTGTCAACTAATAGTATTACTGTTAATTATTAAAGTATTGCTTTTTATGGATGTTATATGATATAAGTATGCACATATCCCTGAAAAAGAAAAATATCCATTTTACGAGACATCTGCGGAATATAAGAGGTAAAGTGTTATTCAGAGATAACCGTAGAGCAATTTCATTGCTTCTTTTTCATTATCTCCGCCGCATTTGTCTACTATGTCCCCATATGCTTTGATAAGTTTGAGGTATTTATCCTCAGATGTAAGCTGATATCTGGTTGCATGTATGCATGCTTCAATGACCCCGAAAAGACCACGGTTAGGAGCTCTTATCAGTGGTTTGTTCATGCGGGTCCCTACAGGTTCCAGTTCTGTTACAAGTGCTTCTGATGTAAGTTTAGTGTTTGTACAATCAAAAGCTATCCAGCATTGGGCTTTTTTCAGAGTGACAAAATTTCTGCCAGCTACATTCACACTTTCAAATTCAGAATCTTCAAGGTCAGTAAATGTTGAATTAACAAAGACCAAAGGATCCAAAGTAATATTTACAACGAGAGTTTTTTCAGAAAGCACATTGTTGTAGGTAGTAGAACCTTTGAACATACGCACGAATAATTTGTCTTTTTTACGAATGATCCCCATGGGGGCGGCGTTTGGCGTCCATCCTCTGCTTGTCGTAACAATAGTCTCTGATATGCCTTCATAAATTCCGTAATGGTCATATTTTATCTTATTAAGCATTAGAACCTGACTCCTGCAAGCAGTGAGATAAACAGACCGGCAATTACAATGTCTGCCGTGGACCCTGGATTTATTTTTTTTTCCAGAAGCTCTTCATCTAGTTTTTTTATCAATGGTAGTAAAGTATTAAACTCTTCATTGTTTTTATATATTTCATTGATTATTATTCTTGCCTGCCCAGACACATAAGCAGCAGTTTCATTATTATACTTAGTACTTATGAAGCTGTCTTCATTTTCAGCAAGCATCTTCAAAAAAGCATAGACGGTTACATCATTGATGTCAGCTTTAACCTTTGAAGGACAAAGCTTAGCATTCATACCATCAATTATTATTTCAGCACAATTAGCACATCTTTTAAAACCAGTGACCCACTCGTTTGCTATCAGATCGTATCCTCTTGCAATATCCATGAGTTTGTAGAGACTCATATCCTTTTTGTTAAGCTCATCGATAGCTTCCTTATTCTGAAGATCGAACTCATCCACAGGATTAACCTTGACAGCCGCTGCCTCAAAGCAGCTATAAAAGTTAACAGAATCAGATGTATCAGTGTTCTTTACGATCCTGTATGCACATTCCACCAGCTGTTGAATGCTAAAAGGTTCATCTTCCTGAAGTAGTTCACCGGCAGCCATTGCAAGGGGTATTAGCAGTATAAATGCTCCAAAATGAGTATTTCCGCCTCTTTGCCATCTTGCACTCTCAATAACAGCATTTCTAATGAATTTGCCAATACCCTTTGTCTCTGATGAAGCTTCCTCTACCACCGGATAAATACCGGTCGCTGATGCCAGGAAATGCTCGTAACGTGTATCATCATAGTCACTATGTCTGTCAATATTCCCAGGTTTTGGGGAGGCGGAAACTTCCAGGCACATTGCAAGCTGGGCGCAGCGTGCAATGTAGGAGGAGGGTGGATAGTTCCCTCTGTCTATTGCATAAAGTGAGTCTTTCATATATGCTTAATTCTTTGAACCATTGATAGGCTTTTTAGCATTGTCAATTATGTAATCAGCCAGCTCTTTTTTCAGGCGCATATATTCTGCATCTGAAAGTCCTAATGTTTCCAGTACCCCATCTCTGAGATAACAGGGTTTTGATAGCTTACAGCACCACGCAAGGCTTCCAAAACAAGTGCTATCTCCGTATTCTAACATAGTACCTTTAGCAAATTCCATTTTAGTATCTGCAAATTCCTGTGAAGAGTAACCAAGTTTTGCGATGCCACTATGTATGAGGCATTGCTTAACAGGTATACAACAAAACGCAAGTCCCCTCAGATCTCCTTCCCCTCTGCAAATATGCTTTGGTGCATTGTACCAGCCCATATCTTTCTGCTGGATAGATATTCTCTTGACAAGGTCACTTACAAGTCCTGTTTGCTCAAGAACTCCCCGTGCAACAGAAACCATATCTGCACCTCTTGTGAACATATCTTTTGCAGCATCTATGTCAGTTACGGAGTTGTTGCATATGAGGAACATCCTTGTGGAATCACGTACATTCTTTATGAGCTTAAGATCCGCCCCAGCACCTTCCTTCATTGCATCAAAATGAAGTATGTCAGCTCCTGCTGCTTCTATTTTCTTCACTAGCTCAATGTCATCCACTACATTTGCACGCACCTTGACAGAAAGCAGAACACCAGTTTCCTTGATCCTGCCAATCCACTCACAAAGTTTTGTAAGGTCACTGAGAAGTGCCTGTCCTGTCCCGAGATCCGTGATCTCCTTTTGCCTGCAATGAGCATCCAGTTCCAGAATAGCACCTGCTTCCTTTACAATTGTGGCAGCTTCGATCAGAGGTTCTATTGTTGCACTTCTTACATTGACGCCCACAACAGGTCCTTCATTTACTGCTTTGATCTCGTTTTCAATGAGTTTTAAAGGCTCGTCCGATACAAAATCATCCCTGCCTCTTGCAAGCATTTGCGATGCTGCCTTTTGTGTTGCAGCATCAAGATTGTATCCTCCAATTATTACAAGACCTGCGTCCTTTGCTTTTTCATTTGCAAAACTACTGTTGGTTATTCCTCCCATAGGAGCAAGTGCAATTGGGTTCCTGAAAGAGAAATTACCGACCTGAATATTAAAAAGATTATCTGACAAGTTTTTACCTCTGTGAAATATGAATTAGTACTATGTTGCTGCATAATGAATGGTTATTTTATTAAAATTGCGGTGTGAATTAAAATTGAGAGGGATATCAATAGGATTTGGAAGAAATGAAAGTATACAAAGGTGGCTCACAAGTAAAAAGAACCAAGTTACCAAACATTTTTTTAAATTCCACGCCAAAAACTGAAATATAAGATCTTTTTGATTTATATGCTACTACATGCGTAGCTGATATATACCTATATACATGTAGAAACTTTAGATAGCTATATGTATCAAAGGCAATTTATTAGAAATATTTATGATCCAATATTTTTTTTGCTTGCAGTAAACAGATAATTGGATTTAATGGCAGGATGTGTAGAACATGAAAAAAACGTTGATAGATGTAATTTTTGCATCTGAAAAAAGGAAGAACATGCTTTTATTGTTGCATGAAGGCCCCCAAGAAATGGAAACTATTCTAAAGTCACTAAAAACAACAAGAACGGCATTGCTTCCACAAGCCAAGATCTTAAAAGAATACTCCCTTGTCACTCAATCCACAGATGTTTACGAATTAACAACTATAGCGAAACTAATAGTTGATGAAACAAAACCTTTAATGGATATGATCACTGTTTTTGAGCATAGTAAAGATTACTTTGCGTCCCACAAAATGGAGTTCATTCCCCCTCAACTATTAAAAAGAATAAGTGAAATTGGGGATTGCGAAATAATAGAACCAAGTTTGATCAATACTTATGAGATAAACAAAGATTTTATTGAAAATGCCAATGGATCGAGTTCATTGTTTTTTATATTTACTTTTGTACACCCAATGTTCTATCAAATACTCTCTGACTTTGCAGAAAAAAATAAAGATGTTCATGTGATAATTAGCAAAGAATTGTTTGAAAAACTCAAAGAAGATTGGTATGAAGAATTCAAAGAGTTAATTGATGGCGGTAAAATTAAATTTTACATTTGTCAGAAAGATATGGAACTGTTATCCTTGTCAGTAAGCAAACATTGCTTTGTTTTAAGATTGCTTTCCAAAACGAATGAATTTAGTAACAAGCAATTAGCCTGCTTCAACCCCAGAGCAGAGCAATGGAGCAAAGATCTTTTCGAGTATTACTTGAAGGATTCAACGGCAATAAGCAGAATATAAAACTGCCTTTTGTATTATTCCATTACTCTAAAAAAGTCCTTGGTGCGGGAGATGCGATTCGAACGCATGAACTCCTACGAGACTAGGCTCTGAACCTAGCGCCTTTGGCCAGGCTGGGCAACTCCCGCATGTGAATGTTGGTTAGTAGTGCTTTTTCTAATTAAACTTTGTGTTCGGAAAAATGATTTGGGGAAACTGGTGGCTACTCACGCCATCAGTTTCATTAAAAGCGCTTTCTGGGCATGCAGGCGGTTCTCAGCCTGATCGAAAACAACTGAATGAGGACCATCCATAACCTCTGCACTTATCTCCTCTCCGCGGTGTGCAGGAAGGCAATGCATCACTATGACATCTGTTTTCGCCTGCTCTACCAGTTCAGTGTTTATCTGATACGGAGCAAGGTCTGCAAGACGTTTTTTGCGTTCATCCTCATCACCCATGGACACCCAGACATCTGCATAGATAATATCAGCATCCTTTGCAGCCTCATTTGGATCACTGGTGATAGTGATGTTCCCACCAAGTTCTCTTGCAAGCTCCACAATGTCCTCATCGGGTTCATATCCGGGAGGACATGCAACCACAGCTTCCATTCCCATAAGAGCACAGCCGATTATAGCCGAATTACACACATTGTTCCCATCTCCGACCCATGCATATTTCAGGTCAGAGAATTCGTTCTTGTACTCGCGGATAGTGAGCAGGTCAGCAAGTATCTGGCATGGATGCTCCTTATCCGAAAGTGCATTGATAACCGGAATTGAGGAGTGTTCTGCCAATTGTTTCACCGTCTCATGACTGTGAACTCTTGCAATGATGCCGTACAGATATCTTGAAAGTACCTCTGAAGTGTCCTCAACCGATTCACCGCGACCAAGCTGCATATCCCTGATATTCAAGTATAATGCGTGCCCACCAAGATCACACATAGCAACCTCGAATGAGACACGGGTACGCGTAGATGATTTCTCGAATATCATACCAAGGCTCTTGTTCTTCAGAAGATCAGTGACCTTGCCCCGTAAGCGTTTTTCCTTCAGGTCTTCTGCCATATCGAGTATCTCAATGATCTCATCATGAGTCAGATCAGCCATGGAAATAAGATGTTTCATACTATCAACCTTCATTAAATAATTAATAAGATTATTGTCCGCGTATTTGTTTCATGTGATCAACGCGCCTCTGGATAAGAAATGCTTTACCGATATCACTTCTGTAATGAAGATCACCGGAAATATTCTCCAGAGCATTCTGGGCTATCTTTTCAGCATTTTCAATTGAATCTGCAACACCTACAACAGCAACAGACCTTGATCCGGTGGTGTAGACTTTTCCATCCTTCTCGTAAACACTGGAATAGAAAAGAATGGCAGTACCAATATCCCCGACAACTACTTCCCTGTCCTTTGTCGGCTTGTCAGGATAGCCGGCAGGAACAGCATACTTACAAACCGTTGCCTTCTTACTGAACCTTACATCCAGTTTATCAAGCGTACCGCTTGCCATTGCAGCAAGCACATCCACATAATCGGTTTCAAGCAAAGGCAATACATTCATTGCCTCCGGGTCACCGAAACGTGCGTTAAACTCAATGACCTTGGGACCATCCTTTGTGATCATGAACTGACCATAAAGCGTACCCTTGTACTCCTGCCCGGTTTCCTTGTAGAGAGCCTTTACAGTATCCACCATTATATGCTTTGAACTTTCAACATCTTTCGCAGTAAGGAAAGGAAGAATATCACCTGCTGCATTATAAGAACCCATACCACCTGTATTAGGTCCAAGGTCGTTTTCAAATGCCCTTTTATGATCCTGTACAGTTGGCATGAAAGCAAGGTTCTTTCCATCTACAAAAGCCTGTAGGGTGAACTCCTCGCCAACAAGATTCTCCTCAACAACAACGCTACCCTGATCGAGCAGACTTGCAGCATATACCTTTGCGGCCTCAAGATCAGGCAACTGGTCGCCCATTACTTTGACACCCTTTCCGCCTGTAAGACCGGATGGCTTGATAGCAACATTTCCGAGCTTGTCGATGAAAGCATCCATGGCATCCTTATCAGTGAAAACATCAAAGACGGGACAGCCATCAATGTTGTTATTCCTCATGAAATTGCGTGCCCATGCCTTATCAAACTCAAGCTGTGCAACTTTTTGCTTTGGACTGACAACACTGATACCCGCATCCTCCAGCGCATCTGTAAGACCAACTGCAAGAGGTGCTTCCGGACCAACTACAACAAGCTCAACATTCTTTGATAATGCGAACTCGACGACTTTTTCAACATCTGTCTCTTTCTCAAGGAGAAAATCCTCACATAGTGCAGCAATGCCCGGGTTCTTCTTTGACATCACCACATAGATAGACGGATCTTTCCTGCTTCGTGCTATTGCCGCTACAATAGCGTGCTCTCTTCCACCGCCACCAACTACTAATAAATTCATATATCAAACCTCATCATCAGAAAATTATCGTAAACAATATGCATATAAACTGGAACTTAACTCTATATTTATCATTAGTTCCTATTTTACCAGGAATCAGAATAGCAAGATTTCTAATTACTGCAATAAATAACTTGTCTTTATTTTAATGTATAAACTCAAAGAAGGTCACTTGCCCTGACAAGAGGAACAAGCTTCACAGCTATCTCATCCAGGTTCTTCTCTGCCCCGGACTCACGGTCAACAACAGTAATGACCCTTTCCACGATGCCACCTGCTTCACGGATCGCCACTATGGCATCCTTAACAGAGCCACCACTTGTGGTAACATCCTCAAGAAGCAAAATCTTTGAACCTTCTTTGAACTCACCAACAAAGCGTCCACCAGTGCCATAATCTTTTGAGGATTTACGAATTAGTATCAGTGGGAGCTCTGCCTCAAGGGAAACAGCCGTAGCAAGAGGAACACCACCAAGCACGACACCACCAACAGCATCGAGATCCAGTCCTTTTATGACCTTTGCAGCATCCTTTGCTATCACTTTAAGCGTAGCAGGATCTGTACTTGCCTTCTTTATGTCAATATAATATGTACTCTTCTTCCCTGAAGCAAGTGTGAAATCACCGAACTTAACTGCACCACAAGCTTTGAGAGCATCTATCAATGCACGATTACCATTCCCATCAGACATTCGATCACCTAATAATTGTATTTTTAAAACACTCACCAGGGCTCATTCTTGACCCCGATGAAATATCCTATGATATTCGTACTCAGGTGCAGAACAGGAGTCAGCACCAGCAGCACAATGATTACTGGAATTGTGAAATTGGATGTGAACCAGCCAGGAGACACGATATATGTAAGCAGCCATGCCCCAAAGACAAAATCAAGCTGGTCGATAACTGGCAACGGAGCACCTCTTTTAAATCCAATTCTTCTTTTGAAGAAACTCATGAACATATCCCCGAACAGTGAACCAAATGCCAGTGTAAATATCACGATCACTGCACTAACACTTGAAGCATTTACTGCAAACGATGGCAGCTCAACAGAGAACAATGTTGTTCTCTTAGAAAGGTAATACATCTGAAGCAGGCCCACCAGCATTCCGAAGAATATACCTGCAAGAAGACCGCGATATGTCTTTCCATCTCCAAGTATACGCCGCCCATCAGACATTGTTTTGCCACCGTCAATTGGCTTACCTCCGCCAAGGACAGCTGCAATAGGATTTGGAATATAAGCAGGAAGCATCAGCCAGACAGCAGTTATCAGCATTTCTATCGTAATTATCAACTCGCATTTGTTGTTCTGTTCTGATATGCAACAACGTTATTTAATATATCGAAGCACAATAGATAAAATAACTCTAGTTATAAATATGTTGTACACATAGGATTTGCCAGCAAGATGAAAAATAAAATACCCTACCCCACAACAAGTAATACCATGCTTGCAGCTGTTGTCACTTTTTTATTGCTGGCAACGATCATAACAATGGGGATGCTAACCCCCCTTATAGCGAAACTCACAACTGGAGTTGAGCTTGGTCTTGAACCCGCATACTTCAACAATAGAACTGCAATTCCCGTTGCTATCCTTGTTCTGGTCCTGAGCACAGGTATGCTCGTGGGTTATGCTGATCGCAAGTACGTCATCCCAATAGTAGGAGCATCTGCTGCCCTTTCGATACTTTTTGCAGTGATATCACCCTTTGGGAATACACCCATGGATATTGCTCTGCCCATCCTTATCGTTGCACTGATGGCAAGCTTCTACAGGATCATCAGGATATTGGGCATCAACAAAAAAGCCCCCCCATCAGCAAAGATAAGGAAACTCAGCGCGCACGTGATCCACGTAGGCATCATACTTATCCTGCTTGGAATTATACTCAGCTCGAACATGAAACTGGAAGGTTCCGCTGTCCTGAGTACAGGTCAAACCAGTTCATTTGAAGAACAGCATTACCAGCTAAAGATCAACAACATGGATTCACACTACACCGGTGAACCCTTCAACAGCTATCCGGCATCATCCTATACTACAAGGGTCGATTTTGATATTTATAAGAAAGGCAATTATTTCAAGAGCGGACAGGTCAGCTACATCACAGATTTCAAGTGGGGGCAGACATATACGACTACCTACATAAACCGCGGGCCCACAGAAGAATTGTTCATAGCTCCAAGAGCTATTGACGAGTCTGGTGGCAAGATCGACCTGTACATGCGAACCGTACCATTCATCAACTTCCTCTGGGGAGGTATCTACATGATGGTAATAGGTATGATCGCCCTGCTGATAACAGAGCGCAGTAAAGGCATCAAATCAGGCAGTTCCGGAATGAGCAATAAAGCAAGTGAAGGAAGATACGACCACATGCTCGAAGAGGAAATAGAAAAACGAAAAGCTATGAGAGCAAAGGAAAACAGGTGATCATTTGAACTTAGGTATGATCCTCATATGGCTGGCATTCATCTGTGGATGGGGTGCTACCTTTTTTTCAATTAGTTACTGTGCATCATCGCAGCACAGGGCAAAAGCATACTGGAATAAGCTGGAAATCTTGTGTACAGTATTCATTACGCTCTCGGCACTCATACTCCTAATACAACTGCTTACGGTCAATGCTTCCTATGAGTATGTATTCAATCATTCCAGCTCCGATCTTTCGTGGTTCTATCGCATATCAGCTTTCTGGGCCGGACAGGAAGGATCACTTCTGCTCTGGACATGGGCAACACTTGTGATGCTTTTGCTGCTACGCTACACGGGATACACAAAAGAACTTGTTGAAACAAAAATGATGGACATTACAAGAATAGTATCCATGGTAGTTGTATCCGTGTTCCTGTTATTGCTTGTCATTGATAATCCATTTTCTGCATACCAGATACTGCCAGGCGGCACAGTTGAAGCAACTAACTGGAACCCGCTCGCTATACTTTATGATGTACCCTATGGGCAGGGAATGAACCCTCTTTTGCGCAATCCCTGGATGGCTGTGCATCCGCCAGTACTTTTTCTTGGATATGCAGCTTTTACCATACCCTTTGCAGCTGCTATTTCTAATCTTATCACAAAGGACGAACGATGGACACTGGTAGCAAAAGACTGGATGAGAATTGCCTGGCTCTTCCTCACACTTGGAATAGGACTTGGAGGATTCTGGGCATACGAAGTACTCGGCTGGGGCGCATGGTACTGGTCATGGGATCCTGTGGAAACATCTTCACTCATACCCTGGATAACTGCCACAGCATACCTGCATGCCCAGACACGCACAAAACATGGCGAATACGGATTCCTGGCACCACTTCTTGCAGTTGCCTCATTCCTGCTGGTCATATTCGCAACCTTTGTAACAAGGAGCGGAATATGGGCATCAGTACACTCATGGCAGGATTTCACAACAGAAGGTCTTGCAATTGGCATATTCTTAGTGATGCTTACAGGAAGCAGTATTTTCCTGTTAGCCAAAAGATACCTGGAAGATGGAGATGAACAGAAAGAGACAGGAATAGACTCTACATGACGGATATTTTCATTAAATTATAGATCATCTCAGAAATTTAGAGATGTCTTTTGCCGGGTGCAAGGAAACATTAAAAACAGCAGTATGATGAGCTATCCTTCGCCCGACCCCCTATATTTAGAGCTCAGTCATCAATGAAAGATTCCGTCTTCAGTTTTCCATTCTCTTCAATTAGTACTTCGATCTTTCTTTCAGCCTTTGACAACTTTTGATTGCACACACGGGCAAGCTTCATACCACGCTCAAATATCCCGAGACTCTCATCAAGGGTCAACTGACCCTTTTCAAGCTTCTCTACAAGGGATTCCAGCTCTTCCAGGGAGCTTTCAAAACTCATTTCTCCAGGCTCATTCTTCTTTTCCTTCATAAACTCAACTCCTCTTCTTGCCAATGCTTCGCTCTTCTGGTTTGACACCTGTCACCCTGCACTCCACTGTACCGTCGATTAGCCTGATATCCAGACATTCATCAGGACTTACATCATCAATACCTCTGACAACACTGTGGTCACTATTGCGAAGAGCGATACTGTAACCCCGCTCCAGCGTATTCAAAGGACTTACTGCGTTCAGCCGACCGGCAAGCCCGGAAAGAGATGACAGCTTTGATTCTATTATTTTTTTGAGACCAAACTCTATGCGAGAGCTGAGCTCATCAACTCTTTGCATATCACGTCGCAGTATTTCAGCAAACCTTTCATGATCGATCCTGGAAGAAAGGTAATCCACCTGATTTCTATTTTCAGATATGGAATGCATTGCAGACTGCTGCATACGTGATATCAGGGAAAGCACATGTTTCTTAAGGTCTGACTTTTCAGGAACTGCAATCTCTGCAGCAGCCGAAGGAGTTGGAGCCCTTGCATCAGCAACAAAGTCAGCGATCGTATAGTCAGTTTCGTGGCCTACTGCTGAGATGATCGGCACTTTTGAATCAAATATTGCCCTTGCGACTATTTCCTCATTAAAGGACCACATATCTTCCAGTGAGCCACCCCCCCTGCCAACAATGATCAGATCAACATCGGTCCTGTTGAGATGCTCAAGAGCCCTGACAATGCTTTTAGCAGAATTCTCTCCCTGTACTATTGCAGGGCTTAACAGTATATCCACAGGGAACCTGCGTTTGAGCACATGGATAATATCATGGACTGCAGCACCTGTGGGTGATGTAACAACACCCACTTTTGATGGAAAACGAGGAAGCTTTTTCTTGTGGACCACTTCGAACAGACCCTCCCCCTCTAAGCGGTTACGAACTTGTTCGTACGCCTTGTAGAGCTCACCGATCCCGTCAGGCCGCATATCCAGTACCCGCAACTGATACTGACCACGCACAGTATAGACATCCACTGTTCCAAAAACCAGAACCTTCATGGATGCTTCCGGTTCGAATTTGAGGGTACGATTGGTCATACGAAAGCTCACACAGCTTATCTGAGCACCCTTATCCTTCAGAGTAAAATAATAATGTCCGGAACTATGTTTCGTCAGATTTGATATTTCACCCCGCACCCATACCTGCCCTAGCTGCGGATCCTGCGTAAGAACCTGTTTGATGTATTCATTCAATTGTGAAACAGTATATATACCCATGTAGAATCTCCGGCCTCTAAAACAAATTATGCTTAGGGAATATAAAGTCCAGTGGGAAGTTATGTGAAAGTAATATATTAACACTTGTTGCTGGCTGACTGGAAAGGGAACAAAAACTCTCTAAAAAATAAGTGTATAAAAAATTAAATTGCTGAAAATTAATTTCGAAACATTTTAATAGATTCTTCTATTTTTTAAAAAAACTTAGTTGGTGGGATAAAAACGTGACATTTGAAAACATAGAAACAGATCTGGCATTGAAAAACAATACAGATTATATCGCACAATACCAAGAAATGCAACTGGTACTTTCTGAACGAATACCTGTTAATGATCTGCCCGGTGATAAAAAAAAGATTAACAAAATCTTAAGCAAAATCCGTTCAGGTGTCTCCTTACTTGCAGGGAAAAAAGAAAATGACGATAAAGGCTGCCCCTACAGGTCAAAGGTCTCAAAAAACAGCAAAACCATAACCATTGACTGCAAGGAATGCGAGCATGGATCCACTTTTGAAGATGAACAATGCAGAAAGAACATATTCAATATCCTCCAGAAAGAACCTGTTGCAGGAAGGCTCACTCTTTCAAAACTCTACGAAAGGGACTATGAGGGAAGATCACTTGCAGCGATATACCTGATGTCCGGCCTGAAAGACAAGCTGCTATCCTACAAAAGTTCAAAAATTGTACCTGAAACATGTAAGAGCAATGCGCAGTGCAGAAAAGAGCACGCAAGCATAATGAACATGATACTTGAATCGTCAGGAACTGATCCTCTCAAAACCTGTTACATAATTGATAAGCTAATTGAGTACAACGAAGCAAAAGACCCCTTGTCTGATATCCGGGACGAATGTTTGCTATGCAGGAAGAATTTCACAGGTATTCTCTATGATATGAATTCCATTTCAAAAAGAATAACAAAAGGCATTGGTCATGAAGGCTCTGGAGAATGCACAGGAAAATGCGGCACAGAATGGGAAGTTGGCTACGAAAAACATCTTAGATCCTATGTAAGACCTCCTTTTTCCACATCCAGGATCTACACAGAACCACCGGACAATACCATATTCCAGGAATGTTACGATATCAGATACCAGGATGAAAGACTCTTGCCTGTGAACATATACCAGTTAGCTGATCGGCCTGAGAAAATGTACATCATCAATCCTATGGAATACTCCCTTGAAGAAAAGGAACTCAAACTGATAGAGAGAGTAAGAAGGAAGATGATAATGCACCGGCCTGTGGACCTGCAGTTTTCCGACCCTGCTAACTCAAGGGAATATTTCCGCAGGCTTAGCAAACAGCTCTTACTCGAAGAGAAGGATGTTGACGATATAACCTGTAATCCTGCAAAGATGAATATCTTTAGTGACCTGCTTACAAAATATACTACAGGACTCGGAATACTTGAAGACCTGCTCTCAGATGAACGTGTCACTGATGTCTATGTAAATGCACCGGCAGACCGCAATCCGGTTCATGTTGTTCTGGATGGCGAGGAATGTGTAACTAACATCTATCTTTCCCAGGAAGATATGGAATCCATGGTCTCAAGGTTTCGTTCCATTAGCGGACGTCCTTTTGGAGAAGCAACTCCTGTACTTGAGATGTTCCTTAGAGAGTATGGAGTACGTGTTTCAGTCATTGGAGACCCCCTTAGTGCAAAAGGGATCGCCTATGCATTCAGGAAACATGCAAAGGACCCCTGGACACTGCCTAAACTCATCAATAACGGCTCCATTTCAGCACTCACTGCAGGACTTCTCAGTTTTATCATGGACGGACAGGCTTCTGTCCTTGTTGCAGGAGGTGTGGGAGCCGGAAAAACTTCACTTATGTGTGCTTTGCTCATGGAAATGCCACAAAAATACCGCATGATAAGCATTGAGGACACACCTGAGATACCTGTTGAGCAGTTCCAGAAAATGGGCTGGAAAGTCCAGGGGCTTAACTCGCAATCTGCCATAATGAAGTACGGCGTTGAGATAGAGCCAACTGTAGCGCTGCGGGCATCCCTGAGACTTGGCAGCTCATCCCTTATTATGGGAGAAGTAAGGGGACCAGAGGTCGCCGCTCTGTATGAAGCCATGCAGGTAGGTGCCGCTGGGAACTCAGTAATAGGAACCATACACGGCTCATCCACAGATGCAGTCTACGAGAGAATAGTAAATACGCTTGGAGTTCCGCCTGCGTCCTTCAAAGCCACTGATGCGGTCATCGTCTGCGCCAATACCAGATTAGCAGGAAGTATGACAATGAAACGACGGGTCATGCAGGTTGCTGAGGTCAATGAGAAATGGGAAGATGATTCAGGCAAGGTTTTCTCGGATATACTCAGCTACAGCGCTTTAGATGATTGTCTCAAACCTTCTGACATAATGGACAGGGGACAATCCTCCCTGATCGCTAAGATTGCAGACAAGTGGGGCATTTCCATGGATGAGGCTTCCCGCAACATACGCATGCGAGCACAAATAAAAACCAGGATAGCAGAGTATGGCAAAGAAGATCAGCACCTGCTTGAAGCAAGGAACGTGGCCATTGCAAACAACATGTTCTGGTTGCTTATGGACAGGGAGATTTCAGAACCCGACGGCACCAATTACCAGAGAGTCTATGAGCGATGGCTGGACTGGTTCAATAATTTTGCCGGAAAAACCGAAAATCGCGCTGTCATCACAGGTGAAGAACAGCAAACAGTCGGGCAAATTGAACATTATATCTGCGCAGGTGGTCAGGCTGTACAATGAAAACTGGTATTATCATAGCTGTAAGTTCACTTCTGCAAAGTTCAGATGGCTTGTAAAGGATTTAGATGCTTTTCGCCAGAACTCAGATAATGCTACCAGTGAGAGCTACCGCAATGCTATGACATACACTGGATTTGGGCTTGAAGCCCATGAAACCGTGCTTCTTTCCTATGTGAGTGCTGCCTTTGCACTGATAGGAATACTTATTTTTGACTTTTTCCTTTTCAGGATCACCGATTTTGAAACATCTACTCTTATTGCTGTTGTTTTGTTGAGCCTGCTATTTCCACTGGCAGTGCTTATCTACATGAGCGAGTACATCAAGATACATGCAAAATGGATGAAGGTAAGCTCGCTTGGGGATATGCCGGAGATCATCAGCTACATTGTAATGTCAATGAAACTTGTGCCAAATATGGAGGTAGCTATTCGTTTTGCAGCCAGCAACTCCAGCAGGCCTCTTGCTAAAGACCTGAAAAAAATGATATGGAACCTGCATGTGAGAGAATACAGAGGAATTGATGATGCTATACTGGAATTTTCCAATCTGTGGGGGAAGGACAGCGAGTATTTCAAAAGAGCGTTGCATCTCATCAAAAGCTCTACATCTGAACCAGATGAAGCACAGAGAGTGATCACACTTAACCGGGCACTTGACCTGGTGCTTGAAAGTACACGCAATCTAATGGATGGTTTCGCCTCTAAACTAAAGACACCTACCTACGTACTTTACTCCATATTCATCTTGATACCACTTGCACTGGTAGCTCTGATGCCTGCAATAACCGTGGTAGGGATTCGTTTTGGGATTGGAACCCTTGTGATAGTCTATGATGTGATCCTGCCCTTGCTAACTTTCGCATATGCAGAATACATATTAATGCAACGACCTGCTGCATTCATCCCACAGGACATACCTGAAAGCCACCCGGAACTTGCTAATATAAAAAATAGAAAAAGACACGCACTTCTGCTTTCCTCAGCCATAGGAATTGTAATATCTTTGCTTGGATACATTTTGATCTACAGGGGAAACCCTTGGAATATAGTGTCAACGGCAACCCTGGATGGAATTATTCCGCCCACACTTTTCATAATATGGGGTATTGTATTTGCTGTTTCCGTTTACCTGAATATCAGCTATGCACCCTACAAAAAGATAAGAGATGAAATACGCAGAATGGAAAATGAGTTCTCAGATGCCCTGTTTGTCCTTGGCCGAAGGATATCTGAAGGCAGGTCTGCTGAAGAAGCATTCATTCACACAGCAGCTACAATGCGTGGTTCAGACATAGCAAGCGCATTTGAGAGGATATCGCTTAACCTGATGAACATGCGAACAGATATCCATTCTGCAATATTCGACGAGGATTTCGGAGCATTCAAGGACATCTATTCAGAGAGGATTAAGACCACAATGATGCTATTCATTGAAAGTGCCCATAAGAGTCATGTGGTAGCAGGTGTTGCCATTGTCAAGCTTGCAGACCACCTCAAGGAACTCCAGGACGTGGAACTGAACATAAAACAGTCGCTCTACGATATGACCTCCACCATGCGTAGCACTGCTGCGGTCTTCGCACCTCTTATAGCAGGAGTTACCATTGCCCTTTCTGAAGTGATAGCAAAGATCCTACAGAACATAGCTCAAAGCATGAGTCGTCTGCCTGAAAATGCATTCCCGGGTCCTGCTCAAATATCTCCTGAGAACCTGAACCAGTCCATACCTTCTGATCTTTTCATGTTCGCCATTGGAATATATATCATATTTATAACAGTTATACTGATTCGCTTTTCAGGTACTATCGAATATGGAGGTGACAAGGCACAACTGCGATACGAGATCGGGCAGATCCTGCCGGTTACCATAATAGTCTTCACTGTTTCAACCATACTTTCAAGGGTTATTTTCAGGGGAATGATATGATGAGGCAACTGCCGCAAGATTAAAGGTTTCCTAAGACCTTTTTTACAGAGGTGTATCCTATGAAAAAATCAATTGGAGCAAAATCCTTAGCTTACCCCACACCTGCGTGGGTCGTTGGAAGCTATGACATGTTTGGAAATGCAAATGCAATGACTGCCGCCTGGGGAGGTATCTGCTGTTCAGAACCACCATGTATTAGCGTATCTATGCGCAAGGCCACTTACACTTATGCCAACATAATGGAAAAAGAAGCTTTTACCATAAATATCCCCTCTGAAAAATACGTGAAGGAAACAGATTACTTTGGCATGGCAAGTGGAAAAGATGTGGACAAGCTCGAAAAAATGGGACTTACAGCTGTGAAAAGTGATCTTGTGTATGCGCCCTACATAAAAGAATTCCCCATTGTCCTTGAATGTAAACTGGTACAGAGCTTTGAGCTTGGACTTCATACACAGTTCATTGGGGAGATAATGGATATAAAAGCAGATGAATCTGTGCTGGATGAAGATGGAAATCCAGATATACAAAAAATAAAACCTATAATCTACTCACCCCAAAGGAATTACTACGGTATTGGTAAATTACTTGGCAAGGCGTTTTCCATGGGAATGGAAGAATAAGAATCTATGTAAAATATGGAATGGTTTACTTCATTCCATATATATCAGTGCCTTGTTCGGACATATTTTTACGCATTTCATGCAGAGATCACACTTTTTATAATCTACACTGGTAAAACCATTGATCCTGTAAAGTGCTCCACTTGGGCAAATGTGCTCACATCTCCCACATTTTCTGCATCCTATGGACACAATAAAGCCTTCACGCTCTTCCATCGAAATAAGTATGGTATGGATTTTAAATAAGAGTTCGGATATTGGATTATAAAAATAAACGTAACTATTCAGCCAGCCATATCTAATAAAGCAAAAATCAATATATTTATGACTTTATTCTAACATTCAGACAAAAGATTCTGATGATCTGAGGGGATTCACATAGAACGAGAAGAAATACTTGCAGTTTATGAAGCTGGTCCAGAAGCAGTAGTTGAACTTGTAACTCGATTACTTGGGATAATTGAACAACAAAATCTCATTATTGAACAACTTGAAGAACGTGTCAAGCATCTGGAAGAAATGCTTGATAAGAATAGTCGCAATAGTAGCCAACCACTCTCTACTGATTCTTATGCACGAAAGAAAAAACAGGTACAAAGTCAGAGGAAAAAGACAAATAAATCAGTAGGTGGCCAGGATGGCCATCCTAGTGCAATATTCGATGGAAATCATTTGTTCCTGAATTAGAGAATTGATGCTAGAGAACTAGGCTGAATAGTTACAAAAATCTTAAATATGCTCAGATAGTCAAAGAAAGAGAAGGTGGGAAGCTACAAAATGTTGAAAAGAAAGTTATCTTTGGAAACAACATAGAGCAAAAAGAGATATCAACAAGCTTGATCG
>Ga0265295_1001764_pt1 | contig 36952 bp, 31 predicted proteins | sample Munlansysbiofilm_FD_192503 | JGI IMG/M metagenome (GOLD analysis project Ga0265295, IMG submission 192503) | Leachate microbial communities from a municipal landfill in Southern Ontario, Canada - Methane capture system biofilm | ecosystem: Engineered > Solid waste > Landfill > Unclassified ... | reverse complement strand
ACAACTCCCTGCAAGAGCCCTCGGTGCTGCCGACCAAGGTCCCGAACCTGCTGGTCAACGGCTCATCGGGCATCGCCGTGGGCATGGCCACCAACATTCCGCCCCACAATCTGGGCGAGGTGGTGGACGGAACCCTGCGCCTGCTCGACGATCCCAAGATGTCCGTCGACGAGCTGATGCAGTACATCAAGGCCCCGGATTTTCCCACGGGCGCGCTCATCTACGGCAAGGCCGGCATCCGCGAGGCCTACCGCACGGGGCGCGGCTCGGTGCGCATCCGCTCGCGCATCGAGATCGAAAAGCGAAAAGGGGACCTCGAATCCATCGTCGTGAAAGAGATTCCCTACGCCCTGAACAAATCCACCCTGGTGGAAAAGATCGCCATGCTGGTCAACGAGCGCAAGATCGAGGGCATCTCGGACCTGCGCGATGAATCGGATATGAAGGGCATCCGCATCGTCATGGATTTGAAGAAGGGCGTTTTCTCCGATGTGATCATCAATCAGCTCTTCAAGTTCACATCCCTTGAGACCAGCTTCGGCATCAACATGATGGCCGTGGTCAACAATCGTCCCCAGCTTCTGAACCTGAAGCAGGTGCTTGAGTATTTTCTCGACTATCGTCGCGAGGTGGTCATCCGCCGCTCCCGGTTCGATCTCAGGAAGGCTCAGCATCGGGCGCACATCCTTGAGGGTCTGCGCATCGCCCTTGATTTTATCGATGAGGTGGTCGCGCTCATCCGCGCCTCCAAGACCCCACAGGAGGCCAAGGAGCGCCTGCGCGAGCGTTTCGGCCTGTCCGATATCCAGGCCCAGGCCATTCTCGACATGCGCCTGCAGCGACTGACCAACCTGGAGCGCGAAAAGCTCCTGGAGGAATACGCCGAGCTCCTGAAGCAGATCGAGTATCTGACCAGCATCATCGAGAATCCCGTAGTCCTGAAGTCCGTCATCCGTCAGGAACTCGAAGACCTGCGCGAGACCTTCGTCACGCCCCGCAAGTCCGAGCTTTTGGCCCATGACCCCGACTCCATCGACATCGAGGACATCATTCCCGACGAGCCGGTAGTCATCACTCTGTCCCGCAACGGGTATCTGAAGCGCACCAGCCTGGACAACTATCGCCAGCAGCGCCGAGGCGGAACGGGCATCACCGGGGTGCAGGTCGCGGAGGAGGATTTCATCACCTTCATCCTCACGACCTCGAACCACCAGTACATGAATTTGTTCAGCAACAAGGGCAAGATGTACCAGGTCAAGGTGCACCAGATTCCCGAGGGCGGCCGCACGGCCCGGGGCAAGCACGTGGCCAATCTGCTTCCGTTGGACAGTAACGAATACATCGCCGCGGCCATGACCTGCCGCGATCTGGACCAGGAGAAATTCTACTTCTTCTACACCAAGTTTGGCGTGGTCAAACGCAGCTCGGTCCATCTCTACCGCAACATCCGCGCCGTGGGCCTCATTGCCCTTGGCATGCGGGACGACGATGAGCTCATCGGCGTGCGCGAGGTGGAGACCGACGACGAGATGGTGCTGGTCACGATGGATGGCTATTCCATCCGTTTCGCCTGCTCCGATGTGCGTGCCATGGGCCGTACCGCCACGGGCGTGAAGGGTCTGGCCCTGCGCAAGGGCGATCAGGTCGTGGCCGGCGTGGTGGTCAACAAGGACACCCAGCAGGAGCTTTTGACCATCGCGGAGAACGGCTACGGCAAGCGCACGCAGGTCGAGCACTTCCGGGCCCAGTCGCGCGGCGGCAAGGGCATCATCAACATGCGCATCACCCCCAAGACCGGCAAGGTCGTCGGTGCCATGATGGTCTATCCCACGGATGAGCTCATCCTCCTGACCTCGGGCAGCAAGATCATCCGCATCGGCATCGCCGACATCAGTCTGGTCGGCCGGGCCACCCAGGGCGTGCGTCTGGTGCGCCTTGAAGACGAGCAGACCGTGGTCTGCTTCGATCATGTGCCGACCGATGCCCCGGAAGTGAGCGGCTTGCCTCGCGCCACGGTGCCTGCCGAAAAGGCGGCTCCGGAAGATCCCGAAGTCCTGGACGATGATACGGATCTGCCCGATGACGACGAGGCCCTGGACGAATCCGAGGACTTGCAGGAATAGATCGCTTGGTTTTTGAATGAAGATATGGGCGCGCTCCGCTGGGGACGCGCCTTTTTTTGTGCGCCCGTGTTTGCCGTCGCACTGGACGTCAAGAGGCGGGTCGTGTAAGGGCCCATGGCATGAAACGTGTACGAAAGAACGTGCGTAACGCAAGCAACAGGGACGGGCGAAAAGCCGGGTCCCTTTTTTTTGGTGTGCGATGCAATCACAACCCCCGCAGGGGCGGCAAGGCGGAGCTATGAATTGGCGGCATAAGGACCTTTTGGAGATTTCCCAGCTCGATCCCGATGAGATCGCCCATATTTTCGAGACGGCGGCCCGGTTCGCGGAAGTGAATCAGCGGCCCATCAAGAAGGTGCCCATTCTGAAGGGCAAGAGCGTGGTCCTCTTCTTTGCCGAGGCCTCCACGCGCACCAAGACCTCGTTCGATATGGCCGGCAAGCGCCTGTCCGCCGACACCTTCAGCCTGGCCAAGTCGGGCAGCTCCCTGCAGAAGGGCGAGAGCCTGAAAGACACGGCGCTGACCCTGCAGGCCATGAATCCTGACGCCATCGTCATCCGGCACTGGGACAGCGGAGCGGCACGGTTCCTGGCGGAGCGGCTGTCCTGCTCCATCATCAACGCCGGGGACGGCTGGCATGCCCACCCGACGCAGGCCCTCCTGGACGGCTTCACCCTGCATCAGGTCTGGGGCTCCTTTGCGGGCAAGACCGTGTGTATCCTCGGCGACATCGCCCATAGCCGGGTGGCCCGTTCGGATGTGGAACTTCTGACCATGCTCGGGGCCCGGGTCCGCGTCTGCGCTCCACGCACCCTGCTGCCGGCCATGGTCCGGACCTGGCCGGTGGAGGTCTTTTCCGACGTGGCCAAGGCCTGCGAGGGGGTGGACGCGGTCATCTGTCTGCGCCTGCAACTGGAGCGTCAGCAGGCGGGGCTGCTCCCGGATCTGCGCGAGTACGCCTGCACCTACGGACTCAGCCCCAGGCATCTGGAAAAGGCCAATGCGGATGTGAAGATCATGCACCCCGGGCCCATGAACCGGGGCCTTGAGATCGCTTCCGAGCTGGCCGATTGCGGGTCGAGCCTGGTCCTGGATCAGGTCGCCGCAGGCGTGGCCGTGCGCATGACCCTTTTGCATCTCTATCTGACCAGGACCCGGATTTCGGCATGATAAATTTCAGGATGGTGGTACCATGGCACATGTAGACTGTCTTATTCGCAATGTTTCCTGGGAAGATCGTAACTGCGACCTGCTCATCGGCGAGGGCCGCGTTCTCGAACTTGCCGAGGCCGGAACCGTTGCCGCGCCTGCAGGCACGTCCGGGGCCGAGATCTTCGATGCCGCCGGGCTGACCCTTCTGCCGAGTCTCATCGACGCTCACGTGCATCTGCGCGAGCCCGGTCAGGAATACAAGGAGGACATCGCCTCGGGCCTGTCCGCTGCGGCCGGAGGAGGCTTTGGCCAGGTCATGGCCATGGCCAATACCAGCCCCGTCAACGACAACGCCTCCGTGACCCGCTTCATGTTGCAGAAAGCCGCCGAGAGCTTTGCGCACGGCCCTTGGGTGCGCCCCGTTGGCGCGCTGACCGTGGGACTTCTGGGCAAGGAACTGGCCGCTGCCGGGGAATTGGCCCGGGCCGGGTGCGTGGCTCTGTCCAACGACGGCCTGCCCGTCGAGAACACGGAGCTTTTCCGGCGGGCCATGGAATACGCGGCGGATTTCGGCCTGAAGGTCATCGACCACTGCGAGGATCCGTGGCTGGGCAAGGGCGGAGTCATGAACGAGGGCGAGGTGTCGAGCCGTCTCGGCCTGAAGGGCATCCCGACCGTGTCCGAAGCCATGCAGGTCGCCCGCGATATCCTGTTGGCCTCCTATCTGGACCTGCCCATCCATCTGGCTCACATCAGTTGCAGGCAGTCCGTGGAGCTCATCGCGGGAGCCAAGGAGCGCGGCGTCAAGGTCACGGCCGAGACCTGTCCGCACTATCTGCTCTGGGACGAATCGCGGGTCGAGGGATATGACACCAGCGTGCGCGTCAATCCGCCCCTGCGCACCCGCGACGATGTGCTGGCCCTGCGCCAGGCCGTGCGCACGGGAGTCATCGACATACTGGTCACGGACCACGCGCCCCACGCGGCTCATGAAAAGGAAGTGACCTTCGCCGATGCGCCCAGCGGCATCTCCGGCCTCGATACGGCTCTGTCCCTGACCTATGAACTGGTGCGCAGCGGAGAACTCGAATTTGCCGACATCAGCCGCCTGTGGTGCTGGAACACGGCCTCCATCTTCGGCCTGCCCGCCAACCGCATGCAACCCGGCGACCCTGCGGACTTTGTGCTTTTTGATCCTGATCTGGCCTGGTTGGCCACGGCCGGGGCCCTTTTATCCAAGGGCAAGAACACGCCCTGCCTCGACAAGGAGATTCCGGGCCGGGTCATGGCTCATTTTCTGGGCGGCCGGGCCGTTTTTTCCAGGCTGGAGACGATCACCCTGAAGCGTCCGTGACGAGGGGCCGGGCCTGAACCGATTTTGCAATCAGGGAGCACGGGAAGAAAATGGCCAACATACTTATCGTAGATGACGACCTGAGCCTGCGCGAAGTTCTGGAAATCGCCCTGATCAAGAAGGGGCATTCGGTCTGGACCGCGCCCGATTCGGCCTCGGCCCTGGCCGTGCTGCAGCAGCATTCCATCGGCCTCATCCTTCTGGATCTGCGTCTGGGCCGGGAAAGCGGGATCGATCTGCTGGTCCGCATCCGCGAGACTTGGGCCGATGTGCCCGTGCTCATGGTCACGGCCTACGCCGACGCCAAGAGCGCCATCACGGCCATGAAGCACGGCGCCAAGGACTACATCTCCAAACCCTTTGAACTCGACGACCTGCTCTACACGGTGGAGCGCACTCTTGAGACGGCCCGCCTCAAGGAGGAAAACGACTGGCTCAAGGGGCAGATCAGCAAGCAGTACGGCGAGATCATCGGCCAGAGTCGCCAGATGCAGGCCGTCTTCGATCTGGTGCGGCGCATCGCCCCGACAAACATCAGCGTGCTCGTGACCGGCGAGTCGGGCACGGGCAAGGAGCTTTTCGCCCGCTGCATTCACAGCCAGAGCCAGCGCGCCAAGCAACCGTTTCTGGCCATCAACTGCGGGGGATTGCCGGAGAATCTGGTCGAGAGCGAGCTGTTCGGCTTTCGCAAGGGCGCCTTCACCAGCGCCGACCGGGCCAAGAAGGGCCTCCTGGAAATGGCCGAGGGCGGCACCCTTTTTCTGGACGAGGTGGGCGAATTGGCCCATTCCACCCAGGTCAAGCTGCTGCGCTACGTGCAGGAGCGCTGCTTCATTCCTCTTGGGGGGACCGAAGAGATGCGCTCGGATGTGCGCATCATCGCGGCGACCAACCGCAACGTCGAGCAGAGCGTGGCCGATGGCGATTTTCGCGAGGATCTTTACTATCGGCTGAGCGGGGTCAAGGTGCATCTTCCGCCTCTGCGCGAGCGGGGGGACGACGTTCTGGCCCTGGCCGAGCATTTTCTGGAGAAGGCCTGCCGCGCCCAGAAGCGTCAGTTGCGGGGCTTTACGGCCGAAGCGCGCAAAAAACTCCTGGCCTACGGATATCCCGGCAACGTGCGCGAGCTTGAAAACATCGTGGAGCGCGCCGTGGCCCTTGAACCCGGGGACACCGTCACGGCGGAGTCCCTGGTCATCTACGAGAAAATCACCTCCACGGATCAGGATGGCGGAATCCAGAAGGTCCTGTCCGGGCAGATGACCCTCGACGAATATCTCGCCGTGCATGAGCACAAGGTCATTTCCGAGGCGCTGCGGCGCTGCGGCGGACACAAGGGGCGGGCCGCTGAGATGGTTGGACTCAACTTCCGGCAGTTCCGCTACCGCTTGACCAAGTCAGGGGAAAAAGATGAAGATATTTAGATTGCATCCGATTATCCGATGCAGACCTTTTCACGAACACGACCATTCAAGGAGACCTTGATGCCTCAGCCGATAAAAGAAGCCGCCTCCATCTGTAAAACCATCATGCGCAACGGCTACGACGCCTATGTCATCAACGCCGCGCTGCAGCGCAAGATTCTTGGGACCTCCAAGGATGCCGAGGTGGAGATCTGCACGGATATCGATCTTGCCGGCCTCAAAAATCTTTTTCCCGAAGTCTCCGCAGGCAGCGGGGATATCGTGGCCAGGATGAACCAGGGCAGCGCGACTTTCCTCTTTCATCCCGCCGACATGGCCGACGCCTCCCATCCCGAGGCCTGCGTTGCCCAGATCACGTCCAATATGCTCAAAAAGCTGGACAAGGACGACGGTTTTCCCGTGAGCCTGGCCTGTCCGTTCATTCCCCGCTCCCGCGACGTTTACGATGGCTTCGAAAACATCTCCGGCGGTCAGATCAAGTTTCAGGGCATTCCCGACGAGACCCTCAAGCACGACTACCTGCGGGCCATCCGCGCCCTGCGCTTCTCGGCCAACTACCACCTGCCCATCGAGGAAAACTCCTGGATGTCCATCATCCGCGCTTCGCGCCGGGTGCTCGACTATGTCTCGGTCACGGACATCATGGACGAATGGCGCAAGGTCGAGGCCGAGAACATGTGGCGTTTCGCCGAACTGCTTTTCGATTCCATGATCCTGCATGGCTTGGTGCCCGAGCTTGCGGCCTTGAGCCGGATCTTTCAGGTTTTCGACGAGGAGACCGGACCGTCGTCCATCTGGGAACACACCCTGAAGGTCATGCATCGTTATCCCGAGGAGTTGCCCTACGACTGGTACGGCACCCTGGGCTGCCTCTTCCTCAATTGCGGCAAGCTGTACTCCGGGGAAGTCTACGAGGATCGCACCACCTTCTACCAGCACCACCGCATCGGCGCCAAGGTCGCGCGGAAGATCCTGAAGCGCCTGCGCTTCAATACCGAGGAAGTGGACATGATCGTGAATCTGGTCCGCAACCACATGCGTTTTCACTTCATGCTCACGGACAAGGGCATCCGCCGTTTCAAGGCCGTGGACGACTATCCGCGCCTCATCGAGATGGCCCGGGCCGACATCAAGGCCAGAAATGCCAACTACACGGAATTCAATCACAACATGAAGATGCTGGAGCGGGCGGACATCCGCGAGGAGCTGCTCGAACCCCTGTTGAACGGCAAGCAGATCATGGATATCGCACGCATCAAGCCCGGCCCGGCCGTTGGTCTGATCCGCGACAACCTGCTCCAGGCCCAGATCTCCGGCGACGTGAACACGATCGAAGAGGCCGAGCGTTTCGTGGCCGCCTACAAAGCCAAGGAACAGCTCTAGGCGACCCGGTTCGCGGAGTTAGTTTCCTGCCGAAGGCACGAGGGGCGGCTTTGTAACGCCCTTTGTGCCTTTGCGATACCAGACAGTGGAGCATCATGCGCAATATTCTTGAATTGACCTGCCCCGAACTCGAAGAAGCCGTAAAAGCCATGGGCCACCAGGGCTTTCGGGCGCGCCAGCTGTGGCAATGGCTGTGGCGCAAGGGCGTGCGCGAGTTTTCGGCCATGACCAACCTGGCCAGGGATTTCAGGGAGCAGCTCGTGCGCGAGTGGGCGCTGGTCTGGCCGGAAGTGCACGAAGTGCAGACCAGCAGCGACGGGACGGTCAAACTGCTGCTGCGTCTGGCTGACGGGGCATTGGTCGAGACCGTGCTCATCCCGGACAAGGAACGCTACACCCAGTGCCTGTCATGTCAGATCGGCTGTCCCATGGGCTGCACCTTCTGCAGCACCGGACTCATGGGCTTTTCCCGCAACATGACGGGCGGGGAGATCGCGGCCCAGGTGCTCGTGGCCAGGGACTACTTGCGCACCCACGGCCTGGGCGATGAGGTGAAAAACCTTGTTTACATGGGCATGGGCGAGCCTCTCACCAACTGGGACGAGGTGCGGCGCAGCCTGGAAATTCTCTCCAACGCCGAGGGCCTTGAATTTTCGCGTCGGCGCATCACGCTCTCGACCTGCGCCATCAAGGGTAGGATGGACGTCTTCGGGATCGAAGGCCTCGCTCTGCCGGCCATCTCCCTGCACGCCCCGACCCAGGAAATCCGGGAGCGGCTTATGCCCGGCGCGGCGCGCTGGAGCATCGAAGAACTGATCGAGACCCTGCAGGGTCTTGAGCTCAAGGCCCGGGAGCGGGTGACCATCGAATACATTTTGATCAAAGGGGTGAACGACAGCCTCCAGCATGCCCGGCAGCTGGTGCGGCTGCTTTCGCACCTCAAATGCAAGATCAACCTCATCGCCTACAATCCCGGCCCGGGCATCGAGTATGCTGCCCCGGAACCGGAGGATGTGCAGGCCTTTGAGGAACTCCTGCGCAAGAAGGGCTTTACCGTGACCTTGCGCAAGAGCAAGGGGCAGGATATCGCGGCTGCCTGCGGTCAGCTCAAGACCGAGGCTCAGGGCCGCATGAATTCGACGACGAGCAACGAAGGATCAAAAAATGGAACAACCTGATTTTGATAAATGCGGTGGCCTTCTTCCGGTCATCGCCCAGGAGGCGGCGAGCGGCGAAGTGCTCATGCTCGCCTACATGAACGAAGAAGCCTGGAACGAGACCCTGCGTACCGGCGAGGTACATTACTACAGCCGCAGCCGGAAAACGCTGTGGCACAAGGGCGGCACTTCCGGGCATGTGCAGAAAGTGCGCTCCATACGAATGGACTGCGACAGGGACACGGTGCTGGTCCAGGTCGAGCAGATCGGCGGGGCGGCCTGTCACACGGGCCGCAGAAGTTGTTTTTATCGTGAACGAGACGCACAGGGGCGGTGGACGGACTGCTCCCCCATGGTGTTCGATCCCAAGGAGGTTTACAAATAATGGTTGATGGAAAACAGATGCGCATCGGAATACCGAAGGGTTCCCTGGAAGAGGCCACAGTCAAGCTTTTCGCCAAGGCCGGGTGGAAGGTGACCTCGCACCACCGGAACTACTTCCCGGAAATAAACGACCCTGAACTGACCTGCTCATTGTGCCGGGCCCAGGAAATGGCCCGCTACGTGGAAAACGGTCTCCTCGACGCCGGACTGACCGGCAAGGACTGGATTCTTGAGAATCAGTCGGACGTCGTCATCGTGGATGACCTCATCTATTCCAAGGCCAGCAATCGTCCGGCCAAATGGGTGCTGGCCGTGGCCGGCGACTCTCCGTACAAGCGGCCTGAAGATCTGGCCGGGAAGAAGATCGCCACGGAATTTCTGAGCTTCACCAAGCGCTATTTTGAGGAAGCGGGAATCCCCGTGGAAGTCGAATATTCCTGGGGTGCGACCGAGGCCAAGGTTGTCGAGGGGCTGGTGGACGCCATCGTCGAGATCACCGAAACCGGCACGACCATCAAGGCCCACGGCCTGCGCATCATCGCCGAGCTTTTGCAGACCAACACCCAGCTCATCGCCAACAAGGAATCCTGGAAGGATCCGTGGAAGCGGGCCAAGATCGAAAACATGAACACTCTCCTGCAGGGAGCGCTCAGGGCCGACAAACTGGTAGCCCTGAAAATGAACGCGCCGGCCGATGTCGTGGACAAGGTCATGGCGCTGCTGCCGAGCATGAACTCCCCAACCATCGCGCACCTGCACAACTCCGACTGGCTGTCCATCGAGACCGTCGTCGAGACCTGCCAGGTTCGGGATCTGGTACCGAAACTGCAGTCGGTGGGTGCTCAGGCCATCATCGAGTACTCCCTCAACAAGGTCATCTAATGCGAGAGCCCCCAAAAGGGGGCTGTCAAGGAGCACGGCCATGAAGACATGCACGATGGTTCTCATTTTATGCTTCGTCCTGGCTGGGTGCGGAGCCCGAGGGGCTTCCAGGGGCGCATCGTCGAATATGGGCTCCAAGGAAGTGGAGTTGCGCTTCAATCTGATTGAATCGTACATCAACAGCGATCAGCCCCAACTGGCCTTGCAGGAGCTTCTTCAGGTGGAACCCGCTGCCAGTCATCTGTCACGGTTTCATTTTGATTCGGGCATGATCTACATCGGCCTGCAGGAACTTGAGCAGGCCCGGGACGGGTTTGCCCGCGCCGTTGAAATCGACGAGAATTTCGGGGAGGCCTGGAACAACCTGGGCAAGGTCGATGAAGCACTGGGGCGGGACAAGGAGGCCGAGGCCGCTTACCGCAAGGCGCTCAGCATCCTGACCTATGTCACTCCCGAGTTCCCGGCTTATAATCTGGGCGTGCTCCTGCTGCGCCAAGGCCGGGCGCGGGAGGCCGAGGAGTTCGGGCGCAAGGCGCTGGCCCGCAATTGGCGTTACATCCCGGCCTACAAGCTCCTGTCGGACGCCTTTGTGGCCCAGAATCGTCTTGATGATGCCGAGTCGGTACTCAAGAGCGGCCTTGAGGCGGACATGGACAGCACTTCGACCATCCTGGCCCTTGCGGAGCATCAGATGCGCATGGGCAAGGCGGAGGAGGCCAGGGAGCTTTTCGCGCGTATCGTCAAACAGTATCCCAAGTCCGGCGAAGCCAAGGCCGCCAAGGATTATCTGGACTTTCTGCAGTGATGCCCCGGGGATGCCCGAGGCATCCCCGGCGTCGATCCCCTGATTCTGGATTTCACGGCCTTTCGCGCTTGATCGCGTCCGAACTGCCTTTTCGCCGTGCTCAATCCCGGCTCATGAACCTTCAGGCCGTACCCGGCCGCAGTTCGACCGCTTTTTTCAACCGCCAAAGAGATTTTGCCGCGCATGCGCGCTCACAGCCATGACGGCAGGATGCTTGAGTCGTCTTTCCGCTGAAATGGCGAAATAGCGCACATCGACGTCTTTCGCTTCTCCCACCACCTCCACGTCGTAAACGCGACGGACCTCCTCCTTCATCACGCTTGGCGCCGGAAAGAGCCCAAGGCCGGCCTGGCCGAAGGTTTTCAGCAAGGCCGTGTCGTCGAACTCTCCCACCACGCGCGGATGAATCCCGTGTTCGGCAAACCACCCGCCCAGCGCGCCGCGTGCGCTTCCCGTCGGCATGAGCATGGGCGCCCCTTCCAGGGAGCGCGGAAAATCGGGCCGGTAGCGCCGGGCAAGGTCCTGCACTCCGAAAAACGTCATCGAACAGTTGCCAAGAGGGTGGTTGAAAGCCTTCACCCCGAGCCCGGAAGGCAACTGCTGGTCGGCAATGACAAGTTCGAGCTTGTGTATGGCCAGTTCGGCAAACAGGTTTTCCAGTCTGTCCCGGTGACACAAAAGCCGGATGGGGGTGGTGAGCTCAAAGGCCGGGGCCAGGAGGCGAAAAGCGATGGATTTGGGCACCGAATCCGCCAGCCCTACGCGGAAGGGCAAGGCCTCTTCCGGAGGAGATGCCTTGAGCATTTCGGTCAGTTCGTTGCCGATCTGGAAGATTTCATCGGCGCGGGCCAGGGCGAGTTTGCCTGCCTCGGTGATTTCGAGCCGTCGCCCGGAGCGCACGAAGAGCTTGACGCCAAGGTCCCGCTCCAGTTCGCCGATCTGTCCGCTGAGCGTCTGCGGAGTCAGGTGCATGCGTTCGGCCGCGCGCCTGATGCCGCCTGCCGTGGCCACGTTCCAGAAATAGTGGAGTTGTTTGTAGTTGAGCATGCCTGCCGCCTTTTGTCAGTTTTTAACGAACAATTAATCCATTAAATACGAATATACTTGCTGCTGAAAATAGACAAGTAGGGGGTCTCAAATGATCTGACGGCCGGAAGTGCATGAGGGCCGTCGTGTTCGTGATGCATTTCGCCATAGCCATGCCCCGCTCCCGACTTTGTTCGGCGCGGCCTTCGCAATAACCAATGGAGCACAATATGGCCCCTTTAGTTGGTGTCATCATGGGATCTTCCTCGGATTGGGAGACAATGCGGCACTGTTCCCAAACCCTTGAAATGCTGATGGTCTCTCATGAGACGCAGGTGGTTTCGGCGCACAGGACCCCGGGCCTGCTTTTTGAGTACGCTTCCGGGGCCGAGGCGCGCGGGCTGCGCGTGATCATTGCCGGTGCCGGAGGCGCGGCCCATCTGCCGGGCATGGCGGCGGCCATGACTCTGCTTCCGGTCATCGGCGTGCCTGTGCGCTCCAAGGCCTTAAGCGGCATGGACTCCCTGCTTTCCATCGCCCAGATGCCGGCAGGGGTGCCGGTGGGGACCATGGCCATCGGAAAGGCCGGGGCCGTCAATGCCGCGCTGCTGGCCGCAGCCATCCTCGCCGCGCAGCATCCAGGGATCCGAGAGGCTTTGGCGGAGTATCGGCGCAAGCAGACGCAGACCGTCCTGGACAATCCCGTGCCGGGAGATCCGCAATGATCATCGGTGTGCTCGGCGGCGGCCAGCTTGCGCGCATGCTCGCCCTGGCGGGCCTGCCCCTTGGCTTTGATTTCGTGTTCTACGATCCCGCGCCCGCTCCGTGCGTCGCCTCTCTTGGCGAACATGTGCGCGGGGAATATTCCGACCGCGTCATGCTCTCCCGATTTGCCCGGCAGGTGGACGTCATCACCTACGAGTCCGAGAACATTCCCCTTGAGTGCGTTGAATTTCTTTCGCGGATCACGCCTGTGCACCCTGGCGCGCGGGCATTGAACTGCTCCGGCGACAGGCTGCGCGAGAAAAGAATTTTTCAGGAACTGGGCATTCCCGCCCCGGCCTTCAGGACGGTGGATTCATTGGCGGCTCTGAACGGGGCCATCGAGGAAATCGGCCTGCCCGCCGTGCTGAAGACCCGCACCCTCGGCTATGATGGAAAGGGGCAGTTCGTGTTGCGCAGCCGTGACGATGTAACCAGGGCGTGGGAGATGCTGGGCGGTTTTTCCCTGGTGCTGGAGAGTCTTATCGCGTTCGATCGCGAAATCTCTGTTCTCGGGGTTCGGGACCAGGCGGGGAAGATCCTGTTTTATCCGCTCAGTGAAAACGTCCATCATGACGGGGTGTTGCGGTTTTCCAGGAGCTGCCCGCGTGATCCGATGCAAAAGCCGGCGGAGGAACTGGCCGGAAAACTCCTCCGGCACGTGGATTATGTGGGAGTCCTGGCCCTGGAATTGTTTCAGGTCGGGCCCGTGCTGCTGGCCAACGAGATGGCACCGCGGGTGCACAATTCCGGTCACTGGACCATCGAGGGGGCCATGACGAGCCAGTTCGAGAACCATTTGCGGGCCATCGCGGGGCTGCCTCTGGGCAAGACTTCCGTTACCGGGCATTCGGCCATGGTCAATTTTATCGGAAGACAGCCTGATCTGGCAGGCCTGTTGGCGCTGCGCGGTCTGCATGTCCACCTTTACGGCAAGGCGGAACGCCCCGGGCGCAAAGTCGGACACGCCACGCTGTGGAGCGGAAGCGGAGCCTCCTTCGAGGAGGGATGCAGGACCCTGCGGTCGTTGCTGTGACGGTGGTCGCGGAAAAGGTGGGCTGAAACGGGCGTTTTTTTAGGAGTGGATACTGGAGCGGGACTGCATGCAGTCCCGCTGGTTATTCCTCGTCGACCCGCAGCAGGTCTTCCTCTTCCAGATCTTCGGGATATTCCCCGGAGTCCAGATCGCAGAATCCGAAGCCGACGGAACACATGGGCAGGCCCAGAAGTTCCACCAGGCTCAGGTGGCGATCCACGGCCAGGGCAAAGCTGCAATCGTGATCGGGGCAGTGCAGGATGTCGATGATTTCTTCGCGGGTGGCGTCGGTGTTGAAGAGCTGGGCCAGCAGTTCGGGCTTGCCGCCCTGGCTTTTTGAGTTGCCCTTGCCCTCGGGGTCCAGGGACTGGGATGGCGACTTGTAGGTATCGAGCAACTCCCCGTCCGCGTAGAGCCAGTAGTTGAGGAGCTCCTCGTCCAGGGTCTGGACGGCCAGGGCCGGACATCCGAAATAGCCTGAAAGGTCTTCGGCCAGATCGGTGAGGACGGTGGAATCCCCCTCGTCACTATCCATTTCATAGACAGTGGTCAGGTCGTCCTCTGTTGGAGAAACAAAGGCGGAGCGTCCCTGGTTGCCGAGCTCCTGCAGAATGTCCTGCGCCTTTGGCCCTTTGAGCGTGATGTTGGCGTACGTGGTTCCCATATGGAGTTTCTTCAAACAGATTATGGTTCAAGATGCAAGCTTATGATCGCAGAGTCTTTGAAAATGTGAAGGACTGTTTTTTCCGGAACTTGCAGTGCTGCGTAGCTCTTGCAAGCCCCTTGCAGGGGCTTTGCGTGCGACCTTTGTTTCGCTTGGGACTTGAGAAAGGGCGGGGCTTCGCGTACCGGCAGACGACAAGGCGCGAACATGTTCGGGACTTTGATGACCGGACCGTCCGCCTGAATGTTTGCCGTCACGCCCTTGAACGGGGTGCTTCTTTAAGACATATTTTTTTTTTGGAGGATTCATGAGTGCAGTGAAGGCGATGTGTGTCGCAGAGGCGGGCAAGGGTGTGGTCATTCAGGGCAACATGGCTTTTGCCGTGGGTTGCGTGAGGGCCGGAATCCACGCGGCGGACGGTTATCCCGGGACGCCCAGCACCGAGGTCATCGACAAGGGCCTCTCCCAGGTCCAGGACATGATCACCGTGGGCTGGTCCGTGAACGAGGCCGTGGCGGCGGGAGTGGGATTCGGCCATACCCTGGCCGGTAGCGACTGTGTCGTGACCATGAAGATTCCGGGCCTTTTTCAGGCCGCCGACGTGATAACTTCAGCCGCCTTCTACACCGGCCAGCGCGGCAGTCTCGTCTATTATATCGCCAGCGATTACACGCCAAGTTCCACCCAGCATCTGGTGGATCCGCGCTACATGCTCAAAAGCTGCTGCATTCCGGTCTTCGAGCCGCGCAACCACCAGGAGATGCACGAGGCGGCCCGCATCGCGGCGGATATTGGACGGCAGTTCAACACGCCCGTGGCCGTCATCGCCAGCGGAGTGCTCTGTCACAGCGAGGGCCTAGTACGCCTGATGGAAACGGCCACGCGCGAAAAGGCTCCCCTACCCGAGAAGATGAGCGATTTTATCACCCTGCCCGTGCGTGCGCGGATGTTTCATGATCAGGTTCGCACCACCCGCATCCCGGCCCTGCGCGGGATGGTCGAGGAGAGCCCGCTCAATGTCCTGACCAGAGGCGACGGCAAGATCGGCATCATCACCCACGGCGTGAACGACCTCTTCGTGGAGGAGGTCCGGGCCGCCACGGGCAAGAATGTGGATGTCCTGTCTCTGGGCTTCACCTACCCCCTGCCCATGGATCTCATCCGCCGCTTCTGCGAAAGCATCGACGGTCCCGTTTATGTCATCGAGGACGGCTATCGCTTCATCCAGGAGGCTATCCAGGCCGAAGGGATCGCGGTTCAGGGCAAGGGCGCGGACGAGACCGTCACCGAATGGACTCCGGCGCTCATTTCCGCCCGTCTGGGTCTGGCCGAGCCGGCCGGAAAATCCGCCGTGGCCAGTCTGCCGCGTCCGCCCATGATCTGCGCGGGCTGTCCGTATCGTCTTTTCGGCCAGATCGTCGGCAAGATGCGCAAGAAGGGCAAGCTTGAAGCGGTGTTCGGCGATATCGGCTGCAACACCCTGCTGCACTTTCTGAATGCCATGGACACCGCCCTGGCCATGGGCGCAAGCGAAGCCAAGCGGCTGGGCTATGTCCTGTCCCGGCCCGAGGCCGCGAGCAAATGCCTGGCAGTGCTCGGCGACGGCACGGAGTGTCACAGCGGCATGGACGCGACCCGCAACACGATTTTCAGGAACATCCCTGGCGTCAAGGTTATCCTGAACAACGAATGGACCGCCATGACCGGCGGACAGCCTTCGCCCACGTCTCCCGCCAACCTGGCCGGGGATCCCAATGTCTTCGACCTGAATGCAAGCCTGAAGGCGCACGGGGCCAATGTGGTCGAGGTCAGCGGCTATGACAAGAAAGCCCTGGAAAAAGCGCTCAAGACCGCTCTTGCGGCCGCCGAGACCGGCACCTTCACCACCCTCGTGGTCACGGGCGTGTGCATCCGCAAGATGCCCAAGGAGTCCTACGGCGTCAAAATGGCCGTGGACCCGGAGCTGTGCATCCGCTGCGGCATGTGCCAGATCTGCTCCGGCATAGAGGCCGACGCCGAGGGGCTGCCCTTCTTCAACAACATCTGTACCGGCTGTGTGAGCCAGAACCCGGCCTGCGCCCAGATGTGCCCCAAGGGCGCCATCGCCCCGGCCAAGGACCAGAGCGCCTGCGGCTTGACCAGCTGTCCCGATCTGCCCGTTCCGCCAGAGGCCATCGACCTGCCCGCCATCGGCGGCCTGCCCGCCTTCCTGTCCGTGGCTATTCGCGGCGTCGGCGGCCAGGGCAATCTCTTCTTCGGTCGGGTGCTGACCCAGCTCGCATACCTGCTCGGCTACGACCAGCAGAACATCGTCAAGGGCGAGACCCACGGCATGGCCCAGATGGGCGGCCCGGTCATCAGCACCTTCGCCTGCGGCGCGGTCCATTCCCCCGTGCTCATGCCCGGCACCACCCAGTGCCTGGTCTGCATGGAGCGCAGCGAAGTGTTCCGCCCCGGCTTCCTGGACATGCTGAGGCCCGGCGGCACGGTCATCCTGGCCGACACGGCCATCATGCCCCCGCTCTTCAAGGCCGAGAACTATCCGACGGTGGAAGCCGTGCGCGAAGCCTTAAGCGGGTACAAGGTCATCGACGTCGATGTGCTCGCAACGGCCCTTGGCCTTGGCGACCCCACGGGCCGCAGCGCCAACGTGGTCATGATCGGAGTCCTGAGCACTCTTGCTCCCTTCGATTCATTCCCCAACGAATACTGGCTGCAGGCTCTCAAGAACGTCAGCCCCAAGCCGGCCATCTGGCAGGCCAACTACGCGGCCTTCCTGGCAGGACGGGAACTGGGCGGAAAATAGGCTGGAAGATGTCTCCGGGAGGAACCCCGGAAGATGGATTGAACAAGGGCGCCTGTCGGTTGACGGGCGCCCTTTTTTACGGATGTCCTAGAGGCCCTGGTAGCGCTGCAGGCCCATGAGCTTGTGGAAGTCTTCCGGTTCTTTGACCGGCCTTGCGTTCGTTTTGCGTGCCCAGCCGAAGTCGTCGAAGCGTGACCCCTGGATCTGGATGAGAGCCCGCGTGCCGCCGGGACCAATGACCATGGTCTCGTAGGAACGTATGACCTCGGGCAGGGAGATTGCCTTCAGGGCATCCACCAATCGATCCAGGCTGTCGAAGTCCCGATTTCCAAGACGCAGGTCTGTTTCAAGCCAGCCGAACTCCTCTTCGAGGGTGTCCGGGCTCTTGGTCAGCGAGGCCAGCACGCCCCGTCGCACGCCTTCGAATTCCTCTTTTGTCACAGCGCGCATCTGCGCAAGCGCATGGAAATAGAAGGATTCAAATCTGTCCGCCAGACCTGCAGTGCCCTGCACCGGACTCTGCACGCCGAATCCGATCCCGGCATTGTGCGCGAACATGACCGGAAAGGTCGTGGCCACGTATCCAAGCTGTTCCTCGGTGCGCAGCCTGTTGAAGAAGCGGGGGGAAAGCAGGCCCTCAAGGAGCAGCATGCGCGCCTTGGAACGGGGGCCGGGCGCGGGGTCGAGGAAGAGTTCGACCAGCGCGCTGTCCTCCAGCACGCTGTGCTTGCGATAATCCGCCGTTACGCCCTGCCTGGGCGCGATGCGCGTTGCCGTTGGAGGCGCGCCGGCTTCGGGACCGACAAACTGTTCAAGGTCCGCCGTCAGCCGTTGCAGGTCATCTTCCGTGACATTGCCGAAGCCAAAGACCGTGAACCGCATATCCCGGCGCACGGCGCTCAGGTATTGGCTGAAATCCTTCAGGGTCAGCCCCTTTGTCACCTCTTCGAGAGCCCGGTGATCCCACGACGGAGTCTTGAGCAGATTGCGCATCGCACCCATGGCCTGGCCGAACAGCCCCTGTTTTTCCATGTTGGCAAGCTCGCGCAGTTGTTCCGCCCGGGCCTGTTCGAAATCCTCCGGCGTGACTTCTTGCTGCAGAAAACCCAGCACCCGGGGCAAGAGGTCTGTCTGGTGCTGGCTGAAGCCGTCGATGCGGATCACGATGCCTTCGTCCCCGGATATCGACAGTCCGAGCCCCGCCTCGATGGCCTGATAGCGCAGGCCCGCCTGTTTCTGATCCCACAATTCGAGTAGCACGCCCTGCAGGGCCGTTTGTTCGATGGTGGAAGCGAATCGGGTGGACTGCAACCGGGTCATGAGAATGGCCCTGGGCTCCTGGCGGAACGCGGAGTTGGCGTACCAGAGGGAGAGGCCGGGTCTGTCCGCGAGTTCGCGGGGCCTTGCGTCGCCCTTGGGTGCGACCAGGGAGAAGTTGTCCGGCAGAAAGGGGTTCAGGTCCGGAAGGCGCAGGTCCATTCCGGCGGAAAGCTCGGCCCAGCGGGCAATGTCGTCTGCTTGGACCGGCCTTGTGCTGTACGGCGTCTGGTAGAAAAAAGCCTCCCTGTCCACGGGCTGGTCCGGGCCGACCTGGAAGATCCGCGCGTTTTCTGGCCGTAGCGCCTGGGTCACCGTGTTCACGGCTTCGCGGTCATAGGAATCCAGGCGATAGAAACCGAAATTCACATCCTCGATGGGATGCAGGAGCATCCGTCTGGCGGCGGAGGCGACATAGTCGAAGCCGCTGGTTAGAGGGGCGAAGCGGAATTCCATGTCCCAGATGCGCTGCAGCTGATCGAAATAGGCCTGATTCAGGCCCTGGGTGCGCAGCAGGTCGAAGTAGGCAAAGATTGTGGCCAGGACCTCGTCGCGGCGTCTGTCGCCTTCTTCGGTAAGCTGCACGAAGAGGGAGAGGGTTACGCCGTTGCGAAGGCTGGTGGTGTCGCCTCCGGCGCTTAAGGACAGCGCCAGTCCCTTGTCGCGCAGGACCTCGATCAAGGAGTGCGAGGTCTCCGTGCCGAGCACGGCGGACACGACCTGCAGGGGCTTGGTGCGGTAGTCGTCCAGAGTCTGGGGCAGGGCGAAATCGATGCTCAGGCTGCGGGTCTCGCGCACGGGACGAACCCCGATGATGACGCCCTTTTCGGCGTCCGTGGCCGGGGGCACGGTAGGAACGACTACCTTGGCCTGACGGTCGGGGATGACGGCGAGCTCCCGTCTGGCCAGGGCTTCCAGTTCGTCGAGGCTGCGGGGCCCGTAGAGCACGCCTTTCATCAGGTTCGCCGAGTACCAGGTAGCGTGGAAGCGCACCAGTTCCTCGTGCAGGAGACTGCCCGGCTTGTCGGACAGGGTCTCCAGATTTCCGCCCGTGAAGCGGGTGCCGGGATGCTCGGGGTTCAGGGTCGAGAGCGTCAGCATGGCCAGGCGGCGGCCGTCGCTGTGCTTCTTGGACTCCATCTCGGCGTTGACGGCGTTTCGCTCCTTGTCCGCATAGACCGGGTCAAGTCTCGGGTGGGCCAGGGTGTCGGCCATGCGCCGCAGGGCCTCGGCAAAGGCGGGCGGGTCGACTTCCATCATGTACGTGGTGGAGGTGTAGCCCGTGGCCGCGTTGGTCTGGCCGCCGTTTCTGGTGATGAAGGACTGGTACTCCTCGGGGCCGGGATATGATTTGGAGCCCAGAAAGAGCATGTGCTCCAGATAATGGGCCAGTCCGGGCTGGGAGTCCGGATTGTCGAGACTGCCCACGGGCAGGGCCAGGGCGGCGGCGGCCTTGGAGGCGCGCTCGTCCTGCACCAGCAGCACCTCCAGGCCCGAGTCCAGGGTCAGAGTCCGGTAGGCGCGGTAATCCGTGTCGGAAACGCGCACCTGGGCCGCAAGGGCCTGGGTGGCGATGAACAGGAAGAAAAGAACAAAACGCAATATGGGCATGGGGCCTCCTCGGACACATTGTTGATTCAATGATGACGGCTATATTCTTTGCAGCAGATGCTCGATCTCGGGCAGCATGCGCGCGACGCATTTTTTGCCTTCTTCGATGGCCTCCTCGGCCCTGAAGAACTCAAGCAACCCGATGTGCGAGAGCTTGGGTGTGAACAGGATCTCCGGAGGGTCTCCGGCCAGGCGGCTGCGCGTGATGCGTTCCTGGGCGATGTTCACGGAGCCGGCGATGGCGTCGAAAAGTCCCGGGGGTTCGTCTTCTTCTTCGGTAAAGGAAAAGAGAGATCCCGCGTATTCCTTGACCAGATTTGAGAACGCTTCGGCCATGCCGTTCCTTTTCTCCTTTTTTGGCGTCTTCTCCAGATGCTTGCCCACGATGTCGCCATTGAGATTGACGGCGATGACCACGTCGGCCCCGAGGGCGCGGCAGACCGAGACCGGCACCGGGTTGACCAGGCCGCCGTCCACGAGCCAGCGGCCTTCGTGCCGGATGGCCGGGAACAGTCCCGGCAGGGAGATGGATGCCCACACGGCCTCCAGCATCGGCCCTTTGGTGAACCATATCTCGCGACCCGATTCCAGGCTGGTGGCCACGGAGCAGTATTGCAGCTCAAGGTCCTCGATGCGTACGTCCGCCCCGACCACGTGCTTTTCCAGAAATTTTCGCAGCCTGGAGGTGTTTACGAATCCCGTGAAGGAGGAATTGAGTTCAAAGAAGCTTGCTGTTTCAAGCCGTGTCAGGGAGCGGACCCACTCTTCGAGTTTGTCCAGGTTGCCTGCGACATGGGCCGCGCCGACAAGGGCTCCGACAGAGGTTCCGCAGACGATATCCGGCCGTATGCCCTGCTCCGCCAGAGCCCTGATGATGCCGATGTGGGCCCAGCCACGCGATGAGCCGCTGCCAAGGGCAAGTCCGATCTTGAGATTTGGATTGGAATTGGTGTTCATGAGGTGGTCTCCGTGCAAGAGGTCGTCTGGCCGCAGCTTAAGAGGGTAAATCCGCCGGGGGGCGCGTCAAGGCCTAGTCGGAAAAAGCCAGCCGCGCTCCGAGTCCGACGAGCAGTCCTCCGCCCAGGCGTCTGAGCCGGATGGCGCCTGAACCGCCGGTCAGTCGCCGATGCAATGCTCCGGCGGCCACGGCCAAAATGAGGCTCCAGATCGTGCTGGTGGCGACGAAGGTCAAGCCCAGCGCCAGAAAGGACAGGCCGGGATGGATGGCGCCCGGCGCGATGAACTGCGGGATGAGGGCCAGGAAGAAGAGCGCCACCTTGGGATTGAGCACGCAGGTGATCACGCCCTGGACATAGATGCGGCCCGGGGATTGCCTTTTGGACCCGGCATGGGACGCGCTTTCGGAGCGTGTCCAAATCATGGTAAGGCCGAGATAGACGAGATAGGCCGCTCCGGCCCATTTGATCATCTGAGAGGCCGTGGCCGAGGCCATGACCACGGCGGCCAGTCCCAGGGCGCCGAGCAGCGCGTGGACCACGCACCCGCTGGAGATTCCAAGGGCCGACGCGACACCTGCGGCGCGGCCTTGCGTTGTGCTGCGGCTCAGTATGTAGAGGGTGTCCGGGCCGGGATAGAGATTCAGGGTCACGGCGGTGATGATGAAAAGCGGGTAATGGATGACGTCGATCATTCTGGTCCTCGTTTGCAGGGTCTTGCACCGGAGTCGGCCAGTGTGTAGCGCAGAGCCCATGCATGAATTCATGAAACTTCTGAAAAACTCTCCGTCTGGGGCGGTGTTCAATCCCTGGCATCACCGGGATCCCGCGCACGATGCCGCGCCCGGCGCTCCGGCCGTGCGGCGGGAGCAGCTCGCCTCCTACCTCGGCGAACGGCAAAAGGCCACGGTCATTCTTCTGGCCGAGGCCCTGGGCTATCAGGGCGGGCATTTCTCGGGCATCGCCATGACCTCCGAGCGTCTGCTTCTTGGGCATCTGCGCCACAAGGGTCTTGGTCCCGAGATGGTCCTTGCGGCCAAGCCCCGGCGCACCAGCCGCGAGGACGTGAAGCCGGATGGCTTCACCGAGCCCACGGCCACCATCGTCTGGGGGGCCATGGCGGCGTTGGGCGTGGACCCGCGCGACGTGATCCTGTGGAACGCCTTCCCGTGGCATCCCTACAAGCCCGACAAGGGCCTGCTCAGCAACCGCACTCCCTGCGACAACGAGGTCATGCTCGGACAGCCCGTGCTGCGGGCGCTCATGGCCTACGCCTCTCGGGCCCAAATTCTGGCCGTGGGGCAAAAGTCCGCCGCGTTGCTCGCGGCCATGGGCATCACCGCCCCGGCCCTTAGGCATCCGGCCAACGGCGGGGCCGGACAGTTCAGAGAGCAGTTCGGGCGGATCATGAAAAATCGCCGGGGATGACCGCCTACGTTGACACGCCCCGCCCGGCAGGGGATATGTCGCGGGAAACGTGAACGCCGCACACAAACCCGGAGGAGACCATGAAATATCCGTCCCCCTATGCTCCCGATTTCGGCACGCGCGATCCCCTGACAGGGGTGGCCGAAGACTTCCCGACCCGCTGGTCCCCGCGTTCCTTCGTAAGGACCGCCATTCCCGCCGAAGACCTCAAGGTCATCTTCGATGCGGCCCGCTGGGCGCCGTCGGCCTACAACGAGCAGCCCTGGAACATCCTGACGTCAACAGACGAAACCTTTGAGACCTTCCTTGGCCTTTTGGTCGAAGGCAATCGGAAGTGGGCCGTGAACGCCTCCCTCATAGGCTTCATGGTCGCCCGCAGGAATTTCACCCAGTCCGGCAAGCCCAATCCCACGGCCGTGTACGATTGCGGTTCGGCCTGGATGTCCCTGACCTTGCAGGCCAGAAAGCTTGGCCTCTACACCCATGGCATGTCCGGGATCAGAAAAGAGGCCATTTACGACGCTTTCGGCATCGACAGGAATGAGTTTGAAGTCGTGGCCGGGTTCACCATCGGCATCCTGGATGTGAGGGAAAATCTGGGCAAGCCCTATGTCGACTGGGAAAGTCCATCCCCCCGCAAATCCCTGGACGAGATCTGGAAACAGGGCGTCTGGTAGGAAACGGTTCCACAACGGCGAAGGGCCGCGTTCCCATGGGAGCGCGGCCCTTCGTCGTTGTTTGAGTGCATGAAGCTCAGGCGCCCATCAGTTTCTTGCGGAACATGAAGAAGGCCGCGCCGAGAATGCACAGCCCGGCCCAGACGTAGTCCATGCCCGGCTTCTCCTTCATGTACAGGATGGAAAAGGGGATGAAGACGGACAGGGCGATGCACTCCTGAAGGATTTTGAGCTGGCCGATGTTCATGACCTGGTGCCCGATGCGGTTGGCCGGGACCTGGAGCAGGTACTCCATGAGCGCGATGCCCCAGCTGGCAAACGCCGCGATGATCCAGGGGGTCTGCGACAGGTTGCGCAGGTGCCCGTACCAGGCAAAGGTCATGAAGATGTTGCTGAGCGACAGCAAAATGATGGTGGTGAGATAAAAGCGCATGAGACCCGCCTTGCCCCGGAGGGCCTTGACCGCGAAATTTGGATTGCGGCTTGATGTAGCAGGGCCACGGAAAAACACAACGCTTTCCACCAAAAATAAGTTCTTTTATTTCAAAGCGATAAGCTTGAACTTGAGCTTTGTTACGCCTTTTTCAGGGACGCCTTAGAAAAATGTCTTCATTGAGTCGTCCGCAAGGGTCGAAAGCCATCTTGCGGGCGAAGTGCACGGCCAGAAACGACGAGACCGTGGCGGCGGTGAAAATCGCGATCATGATCATGATCTGGTAGACGATGGCCACGGCCGGGGATGATCCGCCCAGGATCTGGCCGGTCATCATACCCGGCAGGGAAACGATGCCCATGGTCGCCACCGTCCCGATCTGCGGCCCGACAGCGGCGCGCAGGGCGTTGCGAAGGAAGGGGCGCACCGCTTCCGCGCGGCTTGCGCCCAGGGTCAGGTACTGGATGTGCACCTCGACCCCTGCACGTAATTCGGAGAAAAAGCGGTCCAGAACCACGACGTTGCTGCGTAGGATGTTGCCCAGCACCATGCCCATGAGCGGGACCAGATAGCGGGCCGAGGAGATGGTGGCGAGATCGAAGACCAGCAGGAATCCGGCCAGGATCAGCAGCGCGGTCAGCAGGTGGGCGGGCAGGATCGTCCACAGGCATTTTCTCCACGATAGCCAGCTCTGGCGCAGGATCGATCCCGTGGCCACGACGATCATGACCAGCACCCAGGCCACGTTGACCAGCAGCATGTCGAGCCTGAAGATGTACTCCAGATAGACGGCCACCAGCGCCAGCTGCACGGCCATGCGCACCATGGAGATGAGCAGATCCCGGGTCAGGCGCAGGCGCAGGTGACGGAAGATGAGCACCGGGAATACCAGAATCACGGAAAACATGAGCAGGGCCGGGATGGAAATGACCATTGTCTCGTTCATTCGCGCCTCCAGAGCTTTCCGGATTCAAGGCCGACCTCGGTGAAGCCGAAATCCAGCCATTCGCGGTTATGGGTCACGGCCAGCACCGTTCGGGCCTTGTCCCGGGCAAAAAATCCGACCACGGCGCGCATGGAGTCCTGGTCCAGGCTGGAGGTGATCTCGTCCAAGAGGCAGAAATCGCGCTTCAGTTGCAAGCCCTGGATGATGGTCAGGCGCTGCTGTTCGCCCCCGGACAGCCGGGTGTACGGGCTCTTCTTCAAGGCCGGGTCAAGGCCCAGGGCTTCCATGAGCCGGTCCTGTTCCACCTGGTCCGCATGCAGGGCGTGATTGGCGGCAAAGGTGAACGGCAGATTCAGATACTCCTCGGCCGTGCCTTCGAAGGGCAGGGGCTTCTGGCCGATGTACAGAAAGCGGGAGCGATGGGCGCCGAGGTCGGCGACCGTGATCTCCCGTCCGTTCCACAGGACGGCGCCCGCATCCACGGGCTCGAACAGGAGGGCGACCTTGAGCAGCGTGGATTTGCCGGCACCCGACGGTCCGGTCAGGGCCAGATGTTCACCCGGGGACACGGAGAGGTTCACCCGGTCCAAAATCACTCTCCCGGCGCGGCGCAGGGTCACCTCGCGAAATTCCAGCATGTATTCTCCATTTTTCAGGACTGTTTCCCCCGGCCACATGGCAACCATCCCGGAGCGGGTCAAGCCCGGGCTGAAGCGGGGCGGATTTTGCCCGGACCCGATGGCCCGTGCATGTGCGGGCGGTCCGGGAGCCCTTGCTTGGCAGGCTGTGCGCCCGGCTGCCGTTCGGGGCGATTTGCAAAGGCGTGGACCACGGGTGCCTGTCGTTCAAGGTGGAAATTTTGCTTATAACTTGGAAACATATATGACCATGAATGAAAGCTGCCTTACTGCCCGAATTCAAACGCGTATTTCTAATAATGGCAATATTTCGTTCCAAACATGTCGCATCCTCACGGATTCGCGAAGGGTTTCTCGTGAGCGCCGATGAGGCCGTGCGTGTCGCAAGCCTTGCCGGCTCGGGATTTGCGCGGAACCTTCGTGCATGTTTGCCCCGGACCGTGTTTGTGGTAAGCTTTTTGCCAGTAAGAGATTTTTCCATCTTACTCAACTTGGCACAGGCATAAGGAGCAGGCACATGATTGTCGGAGTTCTCAAGGAAATCAAGGCGCAGGAAAACCGGGTCTGCATGACTCCGGCCGGGGTTGAGGTCATGAAGCAGCACGGTCACGAGGTGCTGGTGGAGGCTTCGGCCGGTATCGGCAGCGGGTTTTCCGATGCCGACTACGCGGCGGCGGGGGCACGGATCGTCGCGGCTCCGGCCGAGGTCTATGCCCAGTCCGACATGGTCATGCACGTCAAGGAGCCGCAGCCGTCCGAGTATGCGATGGTCAAGCCCGGGCAGATCGTCTTCACCTATTTTCACTTTGCGGCCGAAGAGAAGCTGACCCGTGAATTCATGAAGACCGGCTCCGTGGCCATCGCCTATGAGACCGTGACCGGGCCTCACGGCGGCCTGCCGCTCCTGACTCCCATGAGCGAAGTGGCCGGACGCATGGCGGCCCAGGAGGCGGCCAAGTACAATGAGCGCGTGCACGGCGGACGCGGCATCCTGCTCGGCGGCGTGACCGGCGTGGCCCCGGCCACGGTGCTGGTCCTCGGCGGAGGCATCGTCGGGACCAACGCGGCCATGATGGCGGCGGGTCTTGGAGCGAAGGTCTATATCCTGGACATGAATCTCGACCGCCTGCGCTACCTGTCCGAAATCATGCCCAAGAACTGCACGCCGCTGATGAGTTCCCCGGCCATGATCCGCGAGCTGGCCGCCCAGGCCGACGCCATCATCGGCGCGGTGCTGGTGGTCGGTGCCAAGGCTCCCAAGCTCATCACCCGGGAGATGTTCAAAGGCATGAAGCCCGGCTGCGTGCTGGTTGACGTGGCCATCGACCAGGGCGGCTGCTTCGAGACCTCCAAGGCGACCACCCATTCCGACCCGATCTACGAAGTGGACGGCATCATCCACTACTGCGTGGCCAATATGCCCGGGGCGGTTCCGATCACCTCGACCATGGCCCTGACCAACGCGACCCTGCCCTATGCCCTGCAGATCGCGGGCAAGGGCTGGAAGGCCGCCTGCAAGGAAAACGCAGGCCTCAAGAACGGCCTGAACATGGTCGGCGACAAGATCACCTTCAAGGGCGTCGCCGAAGCCTTCGGCCTGCCCTTCACGCCTGCCGACTCCTGTCTCTAGGCGGCCTGCCGGGCACCTCCTCCCGGTTTCACCGCCGCGAAAATATTCAGGCCCGAAGCGCATTTACCGTTACGCTTCGGGCCTGAATATTTTTAAAACCGCCGCCCTGATTTCAAGGCAAGCTCGAAATTGCTCTCTCCGAGATGTGAAGAGAGCGGGAGCCCCCATTGCTTGGGCTCAATTCTGCAAGGGTATCTGAAGTTCCGTCAGGTTGTCCTCGCTGCCCATGCCTTCCCAGTGCACGTAGACTTCCCGGCCCAGGGGCTGCAAGGCAACTCCCTGCTGCAGGGCCTGCGGGGTGAAGGCGGTCCAGGCGAGGCCGACTCCGCCTATGGGGCCTCTGTAATCCGTGCACAGGCATTCGTGGGCGGGAATTTCCGCGCAGGTGAACGCTCCCTGGCCACGGCAGGCGTCCACGGGAAAGGATACCTTCAGGGAAAACTCCTTTTCAGGGGAGCCGTCGCAGCCATCGTACGTGAAGATGCACGGACCGGTCAGGGCCATGCCTCTGTTTTCGATCTCCGCCAGGAGCATGGGGATGATCTTGCCGGCAAAGGCCGCGATTTCCGGGATTGTCAGCGTGGCTGCGGCTTCAAGGACCGTGGCGGCGGGGATGTTTTTGCGCTTGATCTGCATGTTCTCTCCTTCAGGGTCGAGGTTGAATTCATTGAAACGCTCCCATGATAAGGCCGAGCTGCGTCTCGATGCGGATCGCGATGTCGACCATCTGCTCAGGCTGGATCGGTATGAGATCCATCACTTCCGGGCGGGCCTCCGGTGGACCGCATTCGCCGCTGCAGCCAAGTCCCATGGCGTGGGTCAAAAGGTCGGCCAGATGCACGATGCCGGCGAGGGGCAGGTCCGTGGCACGCGCGGGATTGTGGTGACTGCCCACGGTTCGGCTCAGGCCGGGGGGCATCCGCCATCCGTCCAGAAGGCGCTCGCCCATGTCCGCATGGTCGATGCCGAAGAAAAGAGCTTCCTCGGTCATCAGCGGGCGCTTGTGCTTGAGGGCGCTGTCAATGCAATACCGGGAGCGCTCCGGAAAGGACGTGAAGAAATAGAGTCGCCCGATGTCGTGCAGAAGCCCGGCTACAAACGCCTGTTCCGGCTGTGCCAGTCCGGTGCTTTCCGCCAGCGCCTTGCAGGTCAGGGCGCAGCCGAGACTGTGTTCGAGAAAGGTCCGCATCTCGATCACTGATTTCGGGATGACCCCGAACTGGTCGACCATGAGCAGGCTGGAGGCGAGCATGCCCACTTCGCGCAGGCCGACGATGGACACGGCCCTGGAAACGGTTTCGACCTTGCGTTGGAATCCATAGATAGGCGTGTTCACGAGTCGCAGGAGCTTGGCCGTGAGCCCGGGGCTGCGGGTGATGATTTCGACGATCTTCTTGCTGGAGGGGTCGGGCTCGCTCAAGGCCAGATTGAGGTCCTGGGCCACGGCGGACAGCTGCGGGGGATCGAAGCTGTCCAGGCAGAACATGGGCAGCTCCCGGGGCAGCTGCACCGGTCCGGCTGGCCCCCTGCAATCGCGCAGCAGCGGAGGGAGACCTCTCTCGATGCGTTGGGCTTCGGCTTCGGTGCGCAGGCCGAGCAGGATCGGGCCGGGCGGGACGCCAAGGTCGTGCCCGGCATAGAATCTGCGCGCATGCTCGGCGGCCTGCCTCAACTGTTCGGCGCTCAGGGGCACGCGTTCGTCCTCGACCTCGACGTCCGCGACCCCGCGTTGCCCAAGGGCCTCGATGGCGCTTTCCGACAGCGTCGCCCCCTTGGGAAAGAGCAGGCGGCCTGCTGGGTCCATGAGGTCGGCCGCCAGGATTTCACCGGGCAGGACCTGCTCGATGCGTTTAAACATGGTTTCCACTCCCTACAGATTTCATGGCCGTGCGGTTTCGACCTATACTACATTTATGCATGGTGAGGAACAAAAAAACGCAATCGCAAGGCGTTGGTGACTACCAAGACCGAGCTCATGGCCATGGCTCCTCCCGCGAGCATGGGGCTCATGGTTGGCCCTCCGAAGACGTGCAGAAGTCCCGCCGCGATGGGGAGCCCGATGGTGTTGAAAGCGAAGGCCCAGAAAAGATTCTGGCGGATGTTGCGCATCACCGCGCGGCTCAGGGACAGGGCCGTGAGCACGCCAAAGAGGTCTTCGCGCATGAGCACGACATCACCGGACTCCATGGCCACGTCCATGCCGCCGCCCATGGCCACTCCCAGGTCGGCCCGGGCCAGGGCCGGGGCGTCGTTGATCCCGTCTCCGACCATTCCGACAACGCGCCCTTCCTGCTGAAGCTCGATGATGACCTCGGCCTTGCGGTCCGGCAGCACCCCGGCGATGACGCGCTCGATGCCGAGTCGCGCGGCCACGGCCCGGGCGGCCCGTTCGGAGTCGCCGGTCAGGAGCACGATCTCCATGCCCAGGTCGCGCAGACGCTGCACCGCCTTCTCCGATTCAGGCCTGAGCTGGTCGCTTATGGCCAGCAAACCAGCCAGAACGTTGTCCACCGCCACGTGCACCACGGTGGCTCCGTTTTCCTCCATGCGCTCGCGCGCGGCCCTGGCCGCTTCCAGATTCAGATTCCCGGCCTGCATCAGTCGCTCGTTGCCGATGGCGACGGTGCGGCCTTCGACCGTGGCGGTCACGCCCTGGCCTGGGACGGACAGAAAGTCCCCGGCCTTGGGCAGAGGGCCCTGCGCGGCCGCGACCACGGCCTGGGCCAGGGGATGCTCGGACTGGGCCTCGATCGATGCGGCCAGACGCAACAGGGCGTCCCTGTCGAGCCCGGCGGACGGGTCGACCCAGACCTCGGCCAGCACCGGTTTGCCGATGGTCAGGGTTCCGGTCTTGTCGAAGACAAGGGTGCCAAGCTCCCCGGCACGTTGCAGGGCCCGGCCGGATTTGATCAGCACCCCGAGCTGCGCGCCCCGGCCGGTGCCGACCATGATCGACGTCGGCGTGGCCAGGCCCATGGCGCACGGGCAGGCGATGACCAGCACGGAGATGGCGATGCGCAGGGCGAAGACGAAGGGTTCGTCGCTCAGCAGGTACCAGGCCAGGCCCGAAGCCAGGGCCAGGGCCATGACCACGGGCACGAAATAGTAGCTGATGGTGTCGGCCAGGTTGGCGATGGGGGCTTTTGACCCTTGGGCGTCCCGGACCAGACGCACGATGCGGGCGAGCATGGTGTCCTCGCCCACCAGGGAGGCGCGCATGACGAACGCGCCCGTGGTGTTGAGCGTGCCGCCATAAACCCGGTCCCCGGGACCGCGCCGAGCCGGCAAGGGCTCGCCCGTGAGCATGGATTCGTCCACATGGCTCTGTCCTTCCGCCACCTCGCCGTCCACGGGCAGGCGCTCGCCGGGGCGGATGCGCAGCAGATCGCCGGGCTCGATCTCTTCCACCGGGATCTTGCGCTCCTCCGCGCCGTCCACAAGGGTGGCGGTGTCCGGCGCCAGGGCCATGAGCGCCCGGACCGCGCCGGTGGTTTTCGACACGGAGCGGGCCTCGAAAAACTTGCCCAGCGAGATCATGGCGATGAGCACCGCCGCCGATTCGTAGTACAGATCCATGGCGCGGGCCTGGGCGTCCACGCCGAGCCAGATCTCGATGGTGTTCCACAGCGAGTAGACCAGGGCCGCGCCCGTGCCCACGGCCACCAGCGAGTCCATGTTCGGGGCGCGCCTGGCCAGGGCCGGGAAGCCGATCAGATAGAAGCTCCGTCCGCTCCAGACCACGGGCAGGGTCAGCAGCAGCTGGGCCAGGGCGAATGTCCCCGGTGCGTGCATGGGGTCGAGGAAGCTCGGCAGGGGCATGCCCCACATGTGCCCCATGGAAAGGACCAGAAGCGGCAGGGCAAAGGCCATGGACCAGAGCACTACCCGTTTTTTCTCCTCAAGCCGCGCGGCGATCCGCGCCTCTTCGTCTCCAGCGCTTTGTTTTTGCGGGATGCTCGTGGTGAAACCTGCGTCGTGGATGGTCTGGCGGAGTGTGCGTTGCGAAACCAGAGCCGGGTCGAAGACGAAACGGCCGCTTTCGGCGCCCAGATTGACGCTGGCTTCCTTTACTCCTTCCAGGCGGCCGGTGACGCGCTCGATGCGCGATGAGCAGGCCGCGCAGTGCATGCCGCCGATTTTGAGGTCCAGCACGTTCTGCTCTTGCGGGGCCTCGACGGAAAAACCGAGTTCCCGCACCTGCTCCAGCACTTTCTCAAGGGGCGCGTCTTGCGGATCATGGAGCAGATCCATCTCTTCGCTGGCCAGATTGACGGAAATGCTTTCCACCCCCGGCATGGCGCCAATCACTTTTTCGATGCGGGTCGAACACGCCGCGCAGTGCATTCCGCCGACGGGCAAGCGTATTGAACGTGATTTTGAGTTCATCTTTCTCTCCGGGATATATTCCAATCGTTCCGAACCTTTTTGTACCTTTTGACGCGTGTCTTGCAAGTGCGGTGTTATGGCATGTGATTGACTGATCAATTGTATTCGAGTAGCCATCATGCCTACAAAAATTCTTTTCCGATAGTCTTCGGGCTCCCATCGTTTCTTGAAAAACAAATTGGTTGTTCAACCAGGAGTCAGCAGTGCATTGGCTCCGCAACTTCGGAGGAAGTATGTCCGTTGATGCCACCATGCATGTCGTGCGTCCGGGACGCCGGGATGCGTATCTCGACTGGCTCCAGATGCTTACCGGAGCCGGGCTGGTCCTCTTCATCGCCTTCCACACGCTGCTGACCGCGTCCATCATTTTCGGCGCCGGGGCCCTCGACGGGGTGGCCGGTGCGCTGGAAGCCCTGCATCTCGACACCCTGGCCCACATTTTTGTGCCCATCCTGTTTTTCATGCATTTCGTCATCGCCGCGCGCAAGATCCCGTTCCGGTTCGAAGGCCAGGAAGCAATCTGGCGCAACGCGCTTCTGCTGAATCACCGCGACACCTGGCTCTGGATCGTGCAGGCGGGATCGGCCATGATCATCCTGGTCCTTGGCGCCATCCACATGTGGACCAACATCAACGACACGGCCATCCTGGCCGCCACCTCCACGGCCCGGGTCCAGAGCGGCGGCTGGCTTATCTTCTATCTGGTGCTCATCCCGCTGGTGCAGCTGCATGTCTTTATCGGCGTGTACAGGATCGGGGTCAAATGGGGCTTCATCACCGACGCCACGCGCCCGAAAGTCGTGAAGATCCTGACCATCGCCTTTGGCTGTGTCCTGGCAATCGCCCTTATCGCATTGGCCCGCTACGCCACCATGACCGTCTAAATTTCGGGAGCATTCATGTACACCCATACTTCTGATCTGCTGGTCATCGGCGCCGGTCTGGCCGGCGAGCGCGTGGCCGTGGAATCGGCCCTGGCCGGATTCAACGTTGTCTGCCTGTCCATTGTTCCGGCCAGGCGTTCCCACTCTTCCGCCGCCCAGGGCGGCATGCAGGCCGCCATCGGCAACTGCGCCATGGGCGAAGGGGATAACCCGGATGTGCACTTCATGGACACGGTCAAGGGCTCGGACTGGGGCTGCGACCAGGAAGTGGCCCGCATGTTCGCCGACACCGCGCCCATCGAGATGCGCCGCCTGGCCCACTGGGGCGTGCCATGGAACCGCGTGGTGCCGGGCAAGTCCACCTATTTCAAGGGCGGCGAAAAATTCGAAAAGTTCGAAAAGCCCGAGAAGGAAGGCCTGATCACGGCCCGCTCCTTCGGCGGCACGGCCAAATGGCGCACCTGCTACACCTCCGACGGCACGGGTCACGCGGTCATGTGCACCATGGACAACAAGTGCGCCGAGCTCGGCATCAGCGTCCTTGACCGCAAGGAAGCCATCTCCCTCATCCATGACGGCGAAAAATGCATGGGCGCGGTAGTGCGCTGCCTGCGCACCGGCAAGCTCGAAGTCTATCTGGCGAAGGCCACGGCCATCTGCACCGGCGGCTACGGCCGACTCTACACTGCCACGACCAACGCGGTCATCTGCGACGGCGCGGGTAACGCCATAGCCCAGGAAACGGGCGTGGTGCCCATCGGCAACCCTGAGGCCATCCAATTCCACCCCACGGGCATCGTGCCCACGGACATCCTCGTGACCGAAGGCTGCCGCGGCGACGGCGGGACGCTCCTTGATGTGAACGAAGAGCGCTTCATGCACATCTACGAGCCCGAAAAAGCCGAACTGGCCTCCCGCGATGTGGTCGCCCGGCGCATGACCGAGCACATGCGCGCAGGCCACGGCGTGAAGTCCGCCTATGGCGAGCACCTCTGGCTCGACATCCGCCACCTGGGCGACAAGCACATCTCCACCAAGCTTCGCGAAGTGGACGAGATCTGCAAAAACTTCCTCGGCGTGGACGCCCGCACCCAACTCATTCCGGTGCGCCCGACCCAGCACTACACCATGTCCGGCATCCGCACGGACAAGACCGGCGCTGCCTATGGCCTTAAGGGCCTCTACTCCGCCGGTGAGTCGGCCTGCTGGGACATGCACGGCTTCAACCGCCTGGGCGGCAACTCCCTGGCCGAGACCGTGGTCGCCGGAGGCATCATCGGCAAATGCATCGTCGAATACCTGCAAGGGACCGAAACCACCTATTCCACCGCGGTCGTGAACGCCGAAGTGCGCCGCCAGCAGCGCCGCATCGACGATCTCATCGCCGGCCGTCTGGGCAAGGAGAACGTCTACAAGGTGCGCGCCGAGATGCAGGAAGCGCTGATGACCGGCTGCTTCGTGTTCCGCAATGAAAAGGATCTGCTGACCTGCATCGAAACATTGCAGGGCATCTATGAACGCTCGGGCAGGATCGGCCTGGTCTCAAACGGCCTTGGCGCCAACCACGAAGTGGCCGCAGCCCTCAAGCTGCGCGGCCAGGTGCGTCTGGCCCTGGGTATCGCCGCCGGAGCCCTGGCCCGCAAGGAGAGCCGGGGCAGCCACAACCGCGAGGATTTCCCGGCGCGCGACGACAAGAACTGGCTGAACCGCACCCTGGCCTACTGGCCCGAGAACGCGGACATGCCGATGCTTAAATACGAGGACGCAACCCCCCACTTCGAGATTCCTCCGGGCGACCGTGGCTACGGCGGCGGCACCATCATCCAGGCTGATCCCGAAACCATCGCGGCCAAGACCATCAAGCGCTAGGAGGAAACCATGGGCAGAACACTGAAATTCGAGATCTTCCGCTACAATCCCGAGGAGTCGGCCTCTCAGCCGCGCATGCAGACCTTCACGCTGGACGAAACCGAGAACATGACCCTCTTCATCGCGCTCAACCGCCTGCGCGAGGAGCAGGACCCCGGCCTCATCTTTGACTTCTGCTGCCGCGCCGGCATCTGCGGTTCCTGCGGCATGGTCGTCAACGGCCGCCCGCGCCTGGCCTGCCAGACCAAGACCAAGGACCTGCCGGAAACCATCACCCTGTTGCCGCTGCCGGTCTTCAAGCTCATCGGCGACCTGTCCGTGGACACGGGCGTGTGGTTCCGCGAGATGTACCAGGCAACGGAATCCTGGATCCATACCACCAAGGAATTCGATCATACAAAGGAAGAGGAGCGCATGGACAATGCCGTGGCCGAGCAGATCTACGAGCTCGAACGCTGCGTGGAATGCGGCTGCTGCATCGCGGCCTGCGGCACGGCCCGCATGCGTGACGACTTCCTGGGCGCGGCGGCCCTGAATCGCGTGGCCCGCTTTGTCGTCGATCCGCGCGATCAGCGCACGGACAAGGAATATTTCGAAATTATCGGCAACGATTACGGTATCTTCGGCTGCATGGGCCTGCTGGCCTGCGAGGACATCTGCCCCAAGAACCTGCCGCTGCAGAACCAGCTTGGCTTCCTGCGGCGCAAGATGGGCATCACCGCCATCAAAAAGTTTCTCGGGAAATAAATCATGCGAACGCTGAACGCCACCCAAGTCATCGATACCGTGGCCAAGATGTGCATCGACTCCAACCGCTACCTGCCGGACGATCTGCGTCGGCGGTTCGCCGAGTGCGCGGCCCTCGAAGAATCCCCGGCGGCAAAGGAAGTCTTTCGCCAACTGACCGAAAATTATGAACTGGCAGAGGAAACGGGGCTGCCCCTGTGTCAGGACACGGGTCTTGCCGTCTTTTTCGTGGAGATGGGCGAGGACCTGCGCGTCGAGGGCATGAACATCCGCGAGGCCATCAACGAGGGCGTGCGCAAGGGCTACGCCGAGGGCTTTTTGCGCAAGTCAGCCTGTGACCCGCTGACCCGTGCCAACACCAAGGACAACACTCCGGCCATCGTCCACTTCGACATCGTGCCCGGCGACAAACTCAAGATCGCCTTCATGGCCAAGGGCGGCGGCAGCGAGAACATGTCCCGTGTGACCATGCTCGCCCCGGCCCAGGGCTGGGAGGGGATCAAGAAGTTCGTCATCGAGCGCCTGGCCGAGGCCGGTCCCAACCCCTGCCCGCCCACCGTGGTCGGCATCGGCGTGGGCGGCACCTTCGACTACGCCCCCATCCTGGCCAAGAAGGCCCTGCTGCGCAAACTCGACGACGTGAATCCCGACCCCAAGCTCGCCGCCATGGAAGAGGAATTGCTCGAAGCCCTTAACAAACTCGGCATCGGCCCCATGGGTCTGGGCGGCAAGACCACCTGCCTGGGCGTCAAGATCGCCATGAGCCCCTGCCACATTGCGAGCCTGCCCCTGGCCGTGAACATCCAGTGTCATTCCTCCAGACACCAGGAGGTGGAAATCTGATGGCCGAATACAATTTGCAGACTCCGCTGACGGACGAGGCCATGGCCGAGCTCAAGGCCGGTGACGTGGTCAAGCTGACGGGAACCATCCATACGGCGCGCGACGCGGCCCACAAGCGCCTCATCGACCTGCTGGACAAGGGCGAGCCCCTCCCTTTTGACCTCAAGGGCTCGGTCATCTACTACGTGGGCCCAAGCCCCGCGCCTCCCGGCCGCCCCATCGGTTCGGCCGGTCCGACCACCAGCTACCGCATGGACACCTACGCCCCGCGTCTGCATTCCCTCGGCTGCAAGGCCTCGGTGGGCAAGGGCAAGAGGAGCGACGCGGTCAAGCAGGCCCTGAAAGATCACACGGCCGTGTATTTCGGGGCCACGGGCGGGGCCGGAGCGCTCCTGTCCAAGTGCATCACGGCGGCCAAGGTCATCGCCTTCGACGAACTCGGGCCGGAGGCCATCCGCGAACTGACCGTGGTGGATTTTCCGCTCTTGGTCATCAACGATTCCCACGGCGGTGAATTGTACGTGCAGCCCGATCGCAAGGCGGCGGGGTTGGAATAGACAGAAGAAGGGGTACGCGGGGCAGGGCGGCCACGCAGGACAGGGCGGCCATACAAGAAGGGCGGCCACGCAGGGCCGCCCCTACGGTTTGGATGGATTCCGGGGCGATGCGTCGTTGGTGCGGTTCCGCCGGTTTGGATGGATTCCGGGGCGATGCGTCGTTGGTGCGGTCCCGCCGGTTTGGATGGATTCCGGGGCGATGCGTTGTTGGTGCGATCCCGTCGGTTTGGGTGGGTTCCGGGGCGATGCGTTGTTGGTGCGGTTCCGCCGGTTTGGATGGATTCCGGGGCGATGCGTTGTAGGGTCGGTTCCGCCGGTTTGGATGGGTTCCGGGGGCGATGCGTCGTAGGGTCGGTTCCGCCGGTTTGGATGGGTTCCGGGGGCAATGCATCGTAGGGTCGGTTCCGCCGGTTTGGATGGATTTCGTGGCGATGCGTCGTTGGTGCGGTTCCGCCGGTTTGGATGGGTTCCGGGGCAATGCGTTGTTGGTGCGGTCCCGCCGGTTTGGATGGATTCTGGGGCAATGCGTCGTAGGGTCGGTTCCGCCGGTTTGGATGGGTTCCGGGGGCGATGCGTCGTAGGGTCGGTCCCGCCGGTTTGGATGGATTCCGGGGCAATGCGTCGTAGGGTCGGTTCCGCCGGTTTGGATGAATTCCGGGGCAATTCACCGTTGGCGCGGTGAACGGTGATGGATTTCAAGGTGATATACCGTAGGGGCGGCCCTGCGTGGCCGCCCTTCTTCCGTCTTTCATCCGCCCTTTCTCCGCCCGCATGAACACCCCTCCCTGTAAACCCAGGCGTGAAGTTTATCATCTTTATTCATGTTAGTTGCGAAATGACACGCGCCGGTATGTTCTGTGCGACTGTTCGCCGCATACGCTGCGAAACAACCGGAAGAGATGCGTGGCGCCGCCCATCGTTAAGTAAGCGTTCGCACCCTGGCTCCCTTCAAGGGGATGCGATTGAATATCAACGTCGCTGAAGCGGCATCACATTTGGAGGACAACATGGCTCTGTTCACACCCCAGGAAGCCCTGGATTATCATTCCGAAGTGCGTCCCGGCAAAATCG